>Ga0098045_1000417_pt1 | contig 16840 bp, 9 predicted proteins | sample 11_taG_FD_77071 | JGI IMG/M metagenome (GOLD analysis project Ga0098045, IMG submission 77071) | Marine viral communities from the Subarctic Pacific Ocean - 11_ETSP_OMZ_AT15265 metaG | ecosystem: Environmental > Aquatic > Marine > Oceanic | place: Pacific Ocean | collected 2015-01-16 | reverse complement strand
TTCAGGCGTTGCGTAGTAAAATTAATTTAGCTGAGAAGGTCTTGGGCGAGGACGCAAGGCAGTGGTTAACCTGACATAAACTGTTGATAAGCGCCGATGCCCCGTGGGCCACGGTACATGTCACGAGCCGTGTCGCTCAAGGACGCTATGCCTTCGACGGGTCCGCCCATAGCCTTTTTATCGGTTCTTCTAAAAAACCCTTCTCTCATAGGTGTGTAATATTTAGGTCGTCTTCTATCAAAAAATTCACCAGTTTCAGGATCGGTATACCCAGAGCCGCCTCGTCGTTGAATTTCTTCGCCAGTTTCTTTAGGTGAAATAAATCTGTTTGAAATATCTAATTCAGAATAAGAATAATCCCTAAGATCTTCATTATAAGACATATCCGTAGGTTTATTTATTCCTGAAGTATCAATCCTTCCTGGTTTTACCTGTGCAACACTAGTATCAAAACTCTTAGACCCATCTCTACGAAGATTTCTTGTCCTTATAAATACAGGCACTTCCGGCAAGCCAAGTTCTATTGCGGCTTGCAATCTATGGTGCCCTGAACCTATAGAAATTTCTCCATTGGATAAAAGTAATTCAATCTCAATGGGTTCTTTTATACCTTCATTAAAAATGTTTTCTTTGAGTGTTTCTTTTCCAGAATCTTCAAACCTTTTAAGAATGTCCGGGTTTTCCCCCAAATTACCATAGGGTAAATCTCCCCCAAATTTACCAACGTCGTATCTTGGATAATTAAATTGAGCTATGTTGTCTGCAATTTCCTGAGTACTAACATATTCAACTTTTGGATTATCAAAAACTCGTTTAGGGGCACTGATATTATTTTTCTCTGCATATCGAACTATGTTTTGATTTATCTCGTCAGTGCTTTTCTTATCAATTCTTCCGTTAAGTATAATCTCTTGAATATTTTCATCATTTATTTTTTTTTCGTTTGTTTTTAAGAAATCATCTGCAAAATCAGGCGTTTCACGAACCATCTGCATTGACGGATTAGGCGAAGAAAAAGTAATTCCCTCATTTAATTTATCGTTTACATCTTCTACAAAAGCTCTTGCATGTGTAAAACGGTCAATCCCGTTTCTATCTTTTGCTTTATCCAACCCACGACGTTGAATTTCTTCGGATAACATTTTGTATTTTGGATTTAAAGGTAAATTATCTGCTTCAAGAGATCCAAAATCAAAAAATTGTCCATTCCTAGGATCATATTGAATTGAAACAACTTCTTCAATTGCTTCGTCGGAAGCTCCTTTTAAATCGGCAGGCGTCATATCTTCCAATATATTAATTGCCTCATCGACTATTTCGTCTTGACTGCGAAAAATAAAAGCGTCCGCATCGTCTGCGGCTTTTTCCTTCCGCAACATCTCTAGGTAGTCCTTTGAGTTTAAATTAGCGGCATCAGGAGCAGATTCTATTTCATCCAGTATTTGGTACTGTTCATCAATCTGATCTTTTAAAGCTCTTATATTAGCCATCGCCATATCAAGCGGATTTATGGCGGCTCTACTGCCTACCTTTGTGGCCTTTGTCACAACATCCGTAATAAGATCAGGCGCTAATGCTGCTACGGGGACCGCGGCTGCCGCTCCGGCAAGAAAGTTACGTCGGCTTGGGTCCGCCAACGCATCTTCCGCAATATCTTTTGTTGCTCCTGTTGGAGCTAAAACATCCATCAAGGTCGCCTTAACAGGTTGCTTTGCCAACGCGCCAAGGCCCATCATCATTAAAGGAGAAGCTGTTTCTACACCCGCTTCAATTAGAGCCGACCTGCGTTGTTCTGGGGAAAGGTCCGAATCGGCGGCACGTCCGCTTGCCGACATGCCCCGCATAATGCCTTGTACAGGATCCACGGCGGAAAAAAGGTTATAAATCTGTTTACCTTTTTCCTTTAGTTCAGGAGGTATGTAATAAGATATTCCTCGATTATCAGACATTATTTATCCTAAAGGCGGTAGCACAAGTGGGTTAACTACAGGATTGTAACTTCCCGGTGTATATGCGGTAAAGGCGTAAGGATTAGCCGCAGCGGTGTTGGTGCTTGGTAACCCAACTATTCCCGCAGTAGATGTGCCTGCGGCAGGGACAATAGCTGAGTAGTTTGCCATAGAATTATTAGGGTTCGTTGTGTTCAACAAATCAGTATTGGGTTGACCTGAACTCGGTAAACTTGCATTAAATTCTTGTTGTCTTGTTATTGCATCTCGTTCAGCAATCATATTTTGTATTTCTTGGTTAGTAAAAGTAAACTGTGGTGCGGTTGCGCCCAACAAACCGACATCTCCTGTATACAAGAAGTTTTGTCCTAATGTTGTGTCAGGAGAACCGCTAAACATTGTATTTCCGGCTGCGGTTTGTAAATCAGACATATAACCAAACGGGTCAGAAGCGTCATATTGTTTAGACATAAGGTATGTTTTACCGTCTTGCGTAATTAATCGATCATCAATTGCCCCCGCATACCTCGTTCCCCCCTGATCATAGTAGGAAACATTTCCAAAAGGATCGGTTTGTTGGGCAACTTGAGTATATGTGGTTTCTGGAAGAACAACGTTTTGAGCATAATAATCTTCAAGGTACGGCATAAGATCAAGAATACCTTGAGAACTTCCTCCAAATCTAGCAAGAAGTTGATTTAAATTGTTATCGGCGGTTTCCAAACCGTAACTTGTGAGTAAAGAACTTTGGTCATTGCTCATAGGGGCTAAAACCCCAAGTCTTAATTGTCCAGACAGTCCTAAATCTCTCGCTTGTTGATTTGACCCTGTGCCCGTATTATATAAAACAAAATTACCACTTTGCCCTAAAATTTCTCCAATATTTGAAGAAAGTGCCTCAGACCCGTATCCATAATCAGGTTGGGCACCAAGGCCTTGGATATTTTCTGTGCTATACAAAGCTGCTGTGGCTGCGCGAGTCGCTGCTAATGGATCTTCTGATGATAAAATACTTGACCAGTTTCGTAAATCGCTATTACCCGGCGTTTGCAAAATGGATTGAGCAATTTTAAAATCAAGCCCTAATATATTACTTAACTCTGTAGCTGTTGGCGCATTGTTTCTTATAAGAGCTTGACGTTCACCAATAGAAAGTTCATCAAAACTACGACCCTGAGTGATTGCGAGGGCATTTTCATTAATACGATTAAGTGTTCCAAGCGCCGCAGCCTGTTGATCTTCGTTCATAACAAAAGCGGTACTTGTGGTGTCAGCGGTAGTATCCGCAGTGGTATCCGCAGTGGTATCCGTTGCAGCAGTTGTTGTAGCTGCGCTTGAACCGCTTCCTCCATCGTTAGTTTGTTGAGAATTATCATAAGATAAACCAGAAGCCGTGATTGTGTCACTTGCTGCATTAATAGCGTCAAAAGTGTTCTGTGCGAGGGCACCCCCATCATCTACAAGATTCTCATACAAACCAGAAACATAATTATCCGCCGCCGCAGATCCTTGCGTTCTTGCAATGCTATTAGCTGTAGCTGTATAATAACCCGGCGTTTTATCTTTAGCACCAATACCCATCAAAATACTGTCTATAAAACCCGGTTTATCTGTGTTTTTATCAGACTCATTTTTTTCTGCGATTTTGTCAGCGGATGTTTTGTCAGAGCCGCCTGTAAAAAAGTTTTTAATTCTTTGTCGAGCGGCAGCGTTATGTAAGAAATAACTTGGAATACCTCCTGGACCAGGAATACCCGCACCGCCCATTTGCTTCATCATCTCTTCTTCAATCGGATTAACATATGCAAGCCTGTGAGGTTGGCCCGCCATTGTTGTTTCCATCGGCACCGTGGCTAATGAAGGAATGCCCCCGCCATTGCGGTAAGCCATAATCTGTTTGGGCATATCACTTCTCATCATATCAGGCTTCCTATTCCTTCTCTGTTTCTAATCATACTCGAAATCGGGTCGTTTGGAAATAAGGCGGCATACCTAGACTGGGTCGCGGGCTGCGAAACATTGTTTGGGACAATTGGCGCAGGGGCCGCGGCCCGTCTAGGATCCACCGTGGGACGGATGGTGGGAGTTTCCGTCCTTGGTATGAGTGAGGCTCTTTGGTTAGTGGCGGGAACACTTGGGATTACTTGGGATTCTTCCTCTGTTTCAGGTTCAGGTTCTGTTTCCAAACCTTGCGGTTCAAATTCTTCTTCTGAAAACAGAAGCGCACGTAAAATAACAGCTTGTCTTTTACCAATTTGATTAACACCAAATTCTGCCATTTTGTCTGCAAAACTTTTTTCCGCTGCGGCAAGTTGTTTTGCGTTTTGAACTTCAAGAAGAACATCTGAAAATTTTTGAGGATTCTCAAGCATGGCTTGCATTGATTTTGCTATCGCCATTTCTGGTGCAATTAAGAAAAAATCTTGAGAGCTTTCTGAACCAGATTGCGCCGCCACCATGCCGCCACCGATTCCGCTACCCTCCGTTCCAAGACCTACTTTCTTTAATATGTTATTTAAAGTTTCTTGCGATTTTTGACCTAAAGTAGCACCAAACATTTTTACAAAATTCTTTTTAGCTAATGTTGGTTTTTTAAACATTATTTCTTCAAGATTATTATTTGTAAAAGCCTCTTCTACGTTAATCATCTCTCTCAAATATTGACGGACGAGGTTGGAGTCTTCTTTTGACATGATATTGTTTTTTGTCATCCAACTCATTAAAGTGTTTTTAGAATCTGCCACGTTTGGTGGTTTAACAAACAACGTGTCAAAAACAACGCGGGGAGACATAGCAGAACCTTCGTTTCCACCACGTGTAATCGCATAATTTAAAATTGCATTTTTCAAACCACCTTTAGCGTCCGCAACAGAAAAAGTAGATCCTGTTTCTGCATCAAAAATGTCAGTACGCGGTTTTTCCGTTATTTTAATATCACCTCCACGTAGAATTTTTATTTTTTGTTGATTTTCTACGGTGCGTATAAGAGAATTTAAATCAGAAAATGGATTATCGGACGCGAGTAATTTTGCAACAAATTTTTGTGGAGTTTCGCCTCCCATATCTGCCGCTAATTGCAAAGCTCGATATGTTTCATTTTGTTTAAAAAACTTACTTGGATCAATGCTTGAAAGAGCTTTTTGAGCGGTTTCAACATTTTTAAGATCTTTTGCAATATTTGGGAATGTTCTTAAAACTAATTGATTCGCAGGGTCTTCTTTAAAAGATCTAAGTTTTTTTGGATCCACAACATCAATTAAAATTTCAGGATTTGTCGGGTCAGCTTTTTGAACGGTAATCTTTGAAGTAACGTAACGAAATGCATTTTCAAAAGCTTGGTTAAAATCGCCTGAAAAATCTTTTGCCGCAGTCTCTGAAAGACCCATTTCTTCTTTTACAAATTTATTAATTAACTCTACTTCGTTCATACGCCTAACCACAGCGTCACTACCACCTTGAAGCAGAAAATTCAAAGCATTTTCCGGCCCCAATTTAAGACGGCCTAACGTGTCTGATGCACCTAAATCGCCTAAGAAAGTTCTTTCACTAAGATCTCTACGGGCAAAAGTATAAGCCCTAGCTAAATTATACGGTACGCTATCAGTGTCTTGACTGACTAAATCATTTAAAATTGCATTTGATAAACGGTCTAATCTTTCCGCGGTGGCACTATTACCTCTTTTACCTAAACCTGATCTTAAGTTTGCAGCCTGCTCTAATAAGGATGTTCTCATTTCCATCAATCTCGCTGATGTAACAGGATTGTCCATTTCTGAAGCGTCAATGCTACCTGATTTAAACGCTTGTTCTGAAGATTCTCGTATTTTAATTGCTTCTAGACTAGCGACATTATCTAATGCAGTCGCATACTTTCTTATTCCTTGGTTATCGTCAAACTCTTTTCGAGTAGCCCGTTCTCTTAAATTTTCAGCTTTTTTTCTAAAATATTCTACTTTTTCTTGTGGTGAAAGTTTTGCAGCATCGTCTATTTCCTCTTGTAAAAATTTAGCATTTTGGCCCCCGGAGATTTTATCAATCGATTCTTGTAAAGCTTTATAGGCTTTATTAATAGCGTTTGATTGAGGAGCAACTGTATTAGCAGCATCGGCATTATCAGATACCACGCCCTCTGCATTACGTCCAAAATATTGAAAAATTAAGTCCAAATCGGCTCTTGTGCCCGCAGGTAAATTCGACCAAAAGGTTGCCGTGCCTGTTTCTGAAGCAAACTTTAAACCCCCCTGACTTGCGGGTTTTTCAAATAAAGAAATTATATTTGGAGCTTCTAAAACATCGCCATCTCTGGTGCGGAACTCTGTAATTTCAAAATCCCCAACACCTTTCCAAAACTTTTTTTCGATATTATATGAATCATCGACAAAAGATTTAAGGCGGTCATATAAACGCTCACTTACATCATATTTTGAGAGTTCTTTAGCATCACCTTTTGTAATTTTTTCAAGTGCTTCATAGAGGTTATTAACTCTTCTAGTTAAATCGGAATTAAGAGCATTCTCAAAATAACCCTTGGAAATAAGGCCCGATAATTTAATAAGAGTCGGATCTCCACTATTACTCATATCAATAATATTTTGTTTAGAAGCTTGAATCCAAGCCTCTCTTCCTTTTTTAGAAGAAACAGATAACTCATTTAGTGTTCGAGCAACATTGTTCTCTATAGCAACAAGAGCAGGACCTAGTTCAGAACCTCCTTCAACAGCAGTCAAAGCTACGTTTTGTTTTGGAATAGCGCCCTCATCAATTAATTTAGCTTCTGCCAACAAAATATTATTAAGTAGTTCAATAGAATCATCGGTAACTTTCCCAGATTTTTCAAGCGCCTCGTAAATTCGGCGCATGGCTGTTTCATCGCGAAGAGTTTTTACACCATCTTCATTAAAGTATCTCAAAACAGAATCTTTTACTCTTCGACCACCTGAAAGAGCACCTTTTACGCCTAGCTCAATGGCAGGACCGGGAACCGCGGCACCTATAAGTTCGTATAAAAAACGTGTGCCCTCGGATCCTGGTGCTGAAGCTTCTGCGCCTAAAGCTGCCGTTGCGGCCCCTACGCCAGAGGTAAAGTCAAAAGCTAAAGAAACAATAGGGTGTTTTTTTGCAAACTCAGTAACTCCAGGTATGGCTTTTTCAAATGTTGATAAAACACGAATTGGGACAGGACCCTTAGAAGGATCAAACAATTGACCCTGTAAAATATTTCTACCTTGGCTTGCGTTTTGTGCAAGTTTAAATTGTTTTTCTGTCAAACCCGCGGCTTTTGAAGTTAAAAGAAAAGAATTTCCATAATCTTTCCAATTTCCTTTGTTTACGTTTCTATAATTATTAAGAAATGTAGAGGCCCCTAACCATGTTTTATCCGTTGTCCATCGAAACGGATTTGAAAGAGATGACGGGTTTAATGCCAGTGCTCCTGTCTCACCAAAATTTTCAGCGGGTCTTAAAGACGGAAGTATTGGTGTTTTATCACCAAAGGCAGCGTCAGAAATTTCTTCCCCTAAATAACCTCCCGCAGCAGCCCCTACTAAAGTGCTTCCCCCGTAAAGTAACGCTCTTAGACCTACAGCCGCCGGACTTCTGGGAGGTATTTTAGTTGCTAATTTTTTCCCTACCTTGGCTCCAATTAACATCCCTTCAGCAATTCCCATGCCGACAGGTTGTTTTCTTACAAATTCTTCTGAAATTGCTTCTAATCCCGGCAAGGTATTTGTTTTTGGATCGTATTTTCCATAGTCCTCGATGTTTGAGAATAAGCTAAGTATCGCTTCTGGATTGGAAAAATACGCTTTTCTGTCATCCCTGGACATATCTGTAAATTCATCGCTGTAATCTAGAAAAGATGCAGTGCCGTCTTCTAAATCTTTATATGTAAACTTAAAATCATCAGGTTGTGTAGCCGAGGCTCTTTCAACTAAGGCGTTTGCTAAGTTTTTTAAACCGTAAGTCTGTAAAGCTTCGTTAAAACTTTCCTCGGTAAATTGATATCGAATGTCCCCTTTAGTGGCATCCATATTAAGACTTATGCCAAACTCTTCAGCCATTTATTCAACCTTCGGTATTTGATTTTGGTTTAGAAATTCTAAAGCGCCCATTGTGCCGCTTTCGGTAATTGGTCTATTGTATACATTACTTAAGTTTTTATTAAACCCTCTTTGAAAAGCCAAAACTTCATTTAACATTGGAATCATGACTGCAATAGATGCTCTAGCTTGTTGAACTTGTGCTTCACTAAATTTTGATGCGTCGCCTCCAAATTCAGGCACTAAAGAAATTTTCGCTTCTATGCCTTGTGCAAGCGTATTGGAAAGCGTTTCCAAAACAGCCCTAGCATCTGCGTCATTTTTGAAGAATAGTCCGCCGGGTTCTAGTTTGTTTGTTTCTTCTGCAATTTTTTCTTGCACAAACTTAAGAACTCTATCGTCTGCAATTTGTGTGTTCATTAATAAAAGATCATTAGAAAGCGCCGTTAAATCGCTTTGTGCTTGAGCTAAGTTTTGACTTTCATCATCCGCTCCTTGTCCAACGTTTATTTCTTCTCCAAATTCTTGAAAAGCCTTCTTTGTACCCGGATAAACTCTAGAAAAACCTATAGCTACAGGATAATTTATTTCTGGTTTATATCGAGTATATTTTGTTTGTTCCCAAATTGGAGAATCTAAATTTACTTTTCCGTCTAATATTATCTCGCCAGATAATTTAGATAAATCCACAACTGTTTTAGGATTTGATACGGCAGCAGATATTTCCGCTGTATCAGGACTCTGTGCAGTTGTATCTCCTGCACCAGAGGTGCCAGTACCGACAGTACCGACAGTCTGCCCAGAAGTTATCTGTTCATAAAAGTTAGGATCGCCTGTTTTTATGGCTTCCAAGACACGAGGGGCTAATCTTGGTGATGGACCTTTTACATAGGCACCTTTCTCACGATTCCAAACGTCTGATGCAGAGGTTATATAATTCAACACCGCTTGATCAAATTGTGTTTTATTATCACCTAATTGTCCATTTGCGTAAGCATTAAGTCTGTCAACGTTTGTAATATAATCTATTATAGCCGTGTCCGCTTTACTTCCAAGAGCCACTGCGTTCTGCGCTGCTTTCTCAAGGGCAAGTGAACCAAGTTTGTATGTTTGATCTAATTTAAATTGAGCAGTTTTAAGAATTATCTGATCTTCAGTAAAGGCATTTTCAATCATGTTTTGTGCCAGAGTTGCAGCGCGTTGATAGGCATTTTCCTGGCCTTGAAACTGTTGTGACATTGCCTGTAATTCTTTTTGTAACGTGGCTGTTAGTTCAGCGCGTGTAGTGATATTGGTTTTTTCAGCCAAACGGTTTAGAGCATTTTGAGAAGCTGTAAACGCCTGCGCTCTATTTTGTGCCAACATTTCAATATTAGATTTGTGATCCAAAAGCTTCTTGTCAAATTCAAAACCTTTATCCATTTTTTCAAGATCAAAGGCAGAAGTGATATTAAATTGAGATTCAAACCTTTTAAGATCTTCAATAGTCTGCAATTCAATTAATTGTTTTTGCGCATTGGTGCGAACTTCAACCATTTCCTTGTCGTTAGTAAATTCAGTTGACTGCAACAAAGTTTGTAAAGTTGCTTTTTTGTCCTGTAATTCTAATTGAAAAGATTGATTATCTTTTTGAGATAATTCAGCGGCATCAATTGTAATTTCCTGCATTTCTTTTTTCAAGGCATTATTAGTAGTGTTAAGTTCCCTTCTTAAACTGGCCTCATCTACGGCAAGCCGTTCTTGTAAGGCTATATTTTTTGATTGTCTTGCTGCCGCAGCATCAATTTCAATCTTCTTCAATCCTTCGTTAAGATCGGCTTGATGACTTGCAAGCCGTTCAGAATATCCAAATTGTGTTTCATTTGTAAGTTGCGTATATTCAAATTGTTTAGCAAGTTTTGTTAAATCACCTGCTTGTTTTAGTCCTTCCAAGGCCATAGAAGCTGCTCGACCACGCTCTGCTTCAACTTGACGTTCTGCGCTTTCCAAAGCACTTAGGTCCATTGCCCGTTGCTCTTGTTTTTGTGCATCTTTTGCACCTTGAAATTGGGCTGCTCGTGCTCCAATCGTTGGAAATACCTGAGATTTAGCAGCGGCATTAGCTAATCGTTCTGCAACGCTTCGACCCTCAGTAGTTCCCGCAAACTGTAAACCCGCTTGAGCAATATCAAACAACATTTGAGCTTGTGTCAGGTTTTTTTGTTCTTGTAGTTGAGCCGCTCTATCTTCTGAAGATCCCAAAATCCCACTTCGTATTTTTTGAGCTTCCTCATAATAAGGCATCAATGTAACAGCCCCACCAGGATTGTAATGGCGCACTGCGCCACCTTGGTTAAAATTTACGGGTGGAGTGTTGCCCGCCCCCATTGCCATGAGTTCGCCAACCCCTTGAGCCATCTGACTGTCGTCTTCCATCTCAATGCTTTGGACTAACCCCTGCATTAGCTCACCAATGCCGCTGTCTACCGCACCCTCTTCCGTCATCATTATGGTGGGCTGCACCATTGCCAAAACACTTTCTGGCGTTTTATTAGCATCAGCTTCCCCGACAAATCCTGCAAGTTCCGTGTACCGTGCTTCAAGGGGCTTCTCATTGCCTCTAAATGCGTCAATCATGCTTTTTGGATCTTCCGCCGCGTCAAGTCGGTTCATCATTTCAGAAGCATACATTTCACCGACCTTTTGACCGTCTTCCATGTTATGCTGCTCTTGCGCCTGCACCATCGCCGCCTGTTGAGGATCTACTTGCGCAGGAGCCTGTTGAGCTTGGGGCATGAGAAACTGTTGACCCATCGCTGCCATTTGTGCCATGTCAGCTTCAGCCGGACCACCCGCTTGACGAAATAACGGACGTTGCATCACGGAACCGCCGCCGTAATATTTCTTAGCCATCTCTGGGTCGATCTTTCTTTGCACATACTCGGGTAGTGCCTGAAAACCTTTATTCATTATAATAGCCCCGCTCTGTTTGCGCCTGCCGCGGCGCTAAGTCCTGATATACCCAACCCTAATGCGGTTTGGAAAGGTGAAACTTGTGGCGCAGATGACGCCGTTACCGTTGATTGTGAAGTTGGGATGCCCGCATAAATATCAGACAAGAATCCATACTGTTGATAAGGATACTGTTGAGCCTGCACATTAGTCAATCTCGTTGCATCAAGAGCCGCCTGATCAATACCGCGTTGGATATTGCCTGCTTGCAGTGCAGTGCCTATCTGAGATTGTCTCAAGTTTTGACCGATCTCGCCAATGCCTGCCTGTTGTACGCCTAATTGACCTAGTCCACTACCAAAATTACCGTATTGCGCGGCTAACGATCCAAGGCCCTGACCTAATGCAAGCTGCCTGCCTGCAAGATCACCAAGTTGTGATACATCCGCTTGTCCCAGTTGACCGTACTGAAGTCCTATGTTTCCGTATAATTGAGCTTCTTGTAATCGTCTTGCCATAGCGGCATCAAAGCCTGCTTGCCTTAATTGACCAGAAGTTCTACCCATCTGATCCAAAGCATTTCTATTCAACTCCTGTTCAGCTACGGCTTGTCTGGACCCACCAAAAGCGCCTGATCCTACCGCTTGAGCACGTAATCCTTGCTGCTGAATACCCGCTTGCCTTGCAATATCCGCTAGAGATCTTTGAACGACCTGTTCTTCAAACGGATTAAAACCCCCGATGCCCGCTGCGGTTTGAGCCGCCGCTTGTTGATAAGTATAAGGTACAGCCCGCTGCGCCGCAGCGAGTTGAGCCGCTTGATTAATTATATTCTGAGTTGATCCCGTAGTTGCTTCAGCTTGCTGAAGTGAAGGCATAGCAGACTGAGTCAGTATATTTTGACCGCCCTGTATTGCCGCTTCGCCCGCTGATAGAAACGGTTGATACGCACCAATTCCAGATTGTGCGGCGGAAATAGCTGCTGTTTCTGCGGGAGTTAAACCTGCAACTTGATAGGCTGTTTGAGCAGGCATCCCTGCCGCAACTTGATTTTTAACAAACCCTTGTACGTCTTTAAGTAAACCTAAACGATAAGCTTCAATGGCAGGATCCTGCCGCTGAATTTGAACCATTGTTTGCTGATCACCATTTGACATTACGCTACCGCTCCTCCTTCAAAGGACCGCATGATGTCATACATCTTTCTAAAGCCTTGCTCACGACTTCCGCCGCCTGCATTCTTTACAGCTTTTGCAGTCATTACAAATTCACCATCAGATAACATTGCAGGTATGTCATCAGAAGTCTCCGTTCCCGGCCCTTCTATCTGGCCCGTGCGCCGTGGAAAGTTCATCGCGCCCCCCGATGCAGCCATCTGGACTTCTTGATTAGAACCCACAAACCTTGCAGGCATAATTACATCAGCGACATCATATGGGGACATTACCGCCTGACCTTGCGCGTCTATACCATAAATTTTAGCAGGAGACATTCCTGTAACTCTTGGATCAAATCCTGCTAGTTGTACCTCTGCTATACCTGATTGACTGGGGGTACTAGACCCGCTTGGAGTTATTGGTGCAGTTCCCGCACCTGTCGGAATAAGATTGGAGTACGTTGCAGACGGCACAATTGGATTATAAGCGCCCTGACTAGGTAAATAAGCTGCCGTGGTAAGAGGTTGTCCCGAATAAATAGCCTGTGCAGGTGTTATATAGTTTGCATTTCCGGGCTGACCGACGCTATATGCTCCAGGATTTTGGTTGTATACATCCGTCGAAGACGCCAAAGGATTAGTTGACAGATCGCCTGTGCCGTCTCCACCAACATTAATCCCCAAATCAGTTAAATCTATATCTTCGGCAGGAATTGGATCAAACCCTCCGGCAAGAGCAGTGGCCCCGAGTCCAAGTCCGCCATATAATGCTGCATTTTTCAGAAAACTGCCAGACCCTGAAGCCGCTGCGGCATTCCCTTGAACTATATCTAAAGCAACCTTATCACTTATCTTTGGATTGTTTGCCATTATTTCACTTACTTTTTCAGCGGTGCCCGCAGAAGTAAGAGGTTGCACAGCCTCTGGAACAGGAAACATCTCTGAAAATTTTTCTGTCCCTCTAAACCCTGTGCCAAACAATTTACCTTGATCTGCTCCAAAATCTCTCAGGGTAAAATCTTTTGCACTTGGCAAAGCGCCTTTCAAGCCTGAACCACTATAACTTGCAGGTAAACCACCTTTAAGGCCCGCCATGAACCCTTCGCCGCTTAAAGCCCCAGAGACACCAGACATTACACCCGCGGTAAGACCACCCACAGCGGCACTTTTTAAGGCATCTCCAAAACTTTCTCCTTGTATTAGACCGCCAATACCCGCTCCAATGGCCCCTGAAGCAATCGTTCCAAGACCCGGAAAAAAGTAATTTAAGGCGACAGGCACAATAATCTTAGCTGATTTCTTTAAAACTTTCTTAATGCCTTTTACTAGCTTCTTTAAGAAAAACTCACGCTGCCCCGTCATCGGGTTAATAGAGTTACTAGCAGAACCCACAACATATGCTTCGGGGTCCGCGCCCTCTGCTGCAATAGCATCTTTTATTTGACCAACAAGTTCAGGATTGTTTTCCGCAACCTCACGAGGCACCATGACCTCTTTTTCAGAAGCGTGTACAACAAAAGTGTCCCCTTCACGGCCCATCTTAGCCATTCGGTCTGCCACTTCTTTCATAGAGTTGATACCGCCTCCATTACCAAACATCAGGACGTTGTCATCAATCTCATCTATATTAGACGTAAGAAACGAACCGATACCCGCGTCTGGCATTGTGATTGTCTCATACTGCTGCATTAGGCTTCTCCTGAGATTGCTTCGGGGGCAGTTACGGTTATAGAGGTACTGCGTCGCTCTGCGCCTGTCCACGATTTGCCACAATCTGGGCAACTACCATCTGGGTAACTCGCGACCTCTGCGGGTGTATCAACTGCATTATCACAGTGCACACAATGCACTATATCAGAACTTGTCGCAGGTTTCCACTTAGAACCGTTCGACATTATTAAAATTGTGTCATCACTCATGTCGTTGTCACCGTTACTGTTCCTACCGCACCCGTTGCACCTAATCCTCGCAAATGCGGTTTATTAATTAATGCTATCTTAACAAAACCATCCTGTTGAAACAATGCTCCATTTTCTAACCCCGAATCGTCCGTTTGTAAGTCCGTAAGGGTCAGTCTTGTTGCCCTTTCTTCGCCTGGGTTTTGTTGTTGCTCCATATATATGGCAAAACTTCGCGTGAGGTTCGCGAAGTATTGTTGATCGTACTGTGTCGGAGGTACAGCAAAGAAGGGAAGGATCAGGTTTCGTGACACTATCTTCTCCCATCAGGCCGTATATCCAACCGTGGAGAACCAAGCCGCCAACCAACACCCGTTGCTGTTGACTCAACCCTAACCGCAAAGCTGCGTCCCCGTAATCTTAAATGCACTTGATCCGTAAACTGCTCAACAGGCACCGATGCCGTCTTTGTTATAGCACTTGAAGTAGACTGTAAGTAGTTGCCGCCCGGAAAGTTACGTGTCTTAACTGTAATGTTTGCAGACGGACTACCCGCCGTTGATCCGCGGAACGTGAGATCTGGTATCATACGACGTATGAAAGAAAACTGCTCTCCATCCCCAATGTCCATTTGGCTTGATTCAATATATGCAGTAATTGCAGACCCATCGTCATCAAATCCAGACTCTTGAGTGTAGAGATAGTTGTTTGGCCCTGCTGCAATAGGGTTGTCGAAGATACCACGATCCATCCAAAAGCTTCTAGCAAGTGCCCCATAATACCAAACCTGTTGCTCGTAATTGTAAACTACATATCTATCGTTATTGTCACTGCTTGCAGATGGATAAAACCACCAAACCTCAGAAAAAGCTGTATTAGTTGCAGCTACAACCTTCTCTCGCTGAAGTAAGTTAAAATCATCAAATACAAAATCTCTCACGGAACAAGGCAGTCTTTGAACCGTACCACCGTAAACATAAAACTCTTTTAGCCCCATCCAGAACACGTTGTCCTCAACAGCTACCGCGGATAACGGACCCATAGTCGTAATGTTTTCTGACACAAGGTTAACGCCAAATGTAAATGGTGGACCTAAAAACTGCATGGCATATAAAGATTCGTCAGTGTACACCAAGATCTGCTGTCTTGTTTCCACAGCCGTGACAATCTCTGAACCAGACCCAAGTCTTAATTCTCCTGCGGTGTTTGTCGCGGTAGATGCCCAATCGGTCAAAGATTCTTGAGAGGAGAATCGTATTACAAGTGGATCTTGTACACCCGCATTAGCTTCTGGATCACACCCAAAGGCTATGATGTGTCTGTCTCTGTCCGATACCATAATCTGTTTAGCAATCGTAGGTGCCGTACTTGATCCGGCAAGCGAGTTTAAACTTACGGCTCTCATGGAAAAACCGCTTGTTTTGTCCCAGTAATATATACCGCCGTTACGCACGTTGATAAGCAAATCTTCACCAAAGTTATCATGTGACCAGATACGCAATGTGTTCGTAACAATAGGTGTGGTTGCAGCCTGACCCCAACCGTTGCGCCCCCAAGTGCCGACACCCCAACCTGCACCTGTTGCAGTTGTATCTAGTCCAACACTAACCTGATAAGCACCTACGGTAGAACTACCACCATTTCCTGAGTCTGATCCACTTGCGTTTACTAAGCTAGGAACTAAAGCTCCGTTTACGGTTATACTTTGTATGGTTGTGCCTGCTGCACGAGCAGCAATCTTATAGCTATTCGTGTTTACTATCTCAGTAATGTTGTACTCTTGATTCAATACGGCTGCTGTTATGTTACCGCCAAGAGAAGCTGCACCACTAAAGGTAACAAAGTCATTTACCACCGCCCCGTGATTGGTATCTGTTACAGTGATTACAGACGATCCATTACTTGCAGCAAAGGTTACATCCCCGGCTGCTGTCGTACTTCTAATCGGGGTTATGTCGTTAAAAGCCCCACCGTCTTGGTTAATGTAGTATTTAAGAGATGTGCCAATGCCTATTAATCGGCTGTTATCTAAACCAACCCAAGGGTGCATGGCTCTTGCTGTACCTAAGTACGATGCTGTGGTGAACTTTAACCAACCGCCAATCTTCTCAGGCATACCAAAGCGAAATCGTACCTTGTCAATATCAAACCAACCGCCCTCATTGGTGTAAGAGGTAGTCTCTCGATTGACACCTGGTTTGAACTGAAGTTTGGTTAGTGGCATTCATCACCTATGTTTTTACTACGAGTTCGGTTGTAGAGATAGCAGTCCCTGCCAGTACACTTGGGCTACCCGCTGTTGTGCTTATCGTTCCATCTGTCTGTACAAAGTATTGCTGTCCTGCGGTAAGACCGATCTGGTTATCTGACACAGAGCCTATGATGTCTATTGATGCGTTGCCACCGCTTGCTACTTCTGCTCTGGTGGTTGCTAGGGTGTTTGGTGTATGTAAAACGGAAACTCCGTAATTATTTGAAACGTTATCAAAGCTAAGTATTGTTTTACTACTGTCAGGATCATAAGTTGCAGAGAGACTTTGAGTTGATCCATCAGCTATTAGTTCAGCATCTGTAAATGAAATTGACGTACCGCTTACTAATCCAGAAACAACTTTTCCTTTATAGCTGTCTCCTCCATCTGAAAAAAATAAGACATGTCTATTGGTACTACTATCGTACACTATTGAACTTTTATCACCAGTTGAAGTTCCATTGTAAAGAACAGGACTACCAAAACTAATAGACGTTCCTGAAACTGTACCAACAACAGCTTTAGCTTTGTCAGAATCCCCAACATCTACATAAGAAATTACAACCTTATTTGCTGTAGTATCAAAAGATGATTCAATATGATTAGAGCTTGTTCCC
>Ga0098045_1000414_pt1 | contig 16916 bp, 36 predicted proteins | sample 11_taG_FD_77071 | JGI IMG/M metagenome (GOLD analysis project Ga0098045, IMG submission 77071) | Marine viral communities from the Subarctic Pacific Ocean - 11_ETSP_OMZ_AT15265 metaG | ecosystem: Environmental > Aquatic > Marine > Oceanic | place: Pacific Ocean | collected 2015-01-16 | reverse complement strand
CTTATCAAACCATGGGCCACCTGTTGTAAAGTGTACGTTCTTTGCTTCCACTTCTGGGTCGCTGTGTCCATCAAGCCAGTTCCATTCGGGGTGGATAGCCCCAATCTCTGAGTCATCTAGCCAACTGAAAGAATGCACCCACCCGCCAGCCTTTAGATTAACATCGTCTACTGTAAGCTTTAGGTTGGAGGGGTGGCCGCAGTTGAACAGCATGAAGCTAGACCAGTTCTTTCTTCTGTAGCGTGACTGTGCTACGCCATCCATCTTTGTCTTGTTAGCTGGTTCGTATTTATGTTGTACGCATTGAACTGCATACTGCGTGTTCTTACCATAAACATCGAAGATACCCGCAATGTCTGCACGTACGAACATGTCGGCATCCATAAACAATGCCATGCCATCGTATTGATTTAAGGCAGGCACAAGAAAGCGGGTGAAAGTAAAGTCTGTGCTGAATGGCCTTCCATCAAAGACATCATAGCGTTGATTTGGCTCGTGAGGAAAGACCTGAGAGGCACGGCGGTACAAACCATTACGCCGCAGCGATGGCTCTATCAAGGGGATAATGTCATATTCTTTGTTGTACTTGCGGATAGAGTGTACCAGAACCTCAAAGGCTCGATGGTCACGCTCGTCATATCCGACATAAACTACTGGTCTTTTCTTCATAACATCTCCTAATAGGTAATGGTGGTGAGCCGAGAGGGATTGAGAGAGAAGGAGGTTCAGCCCACCACCATGTATATTATATAAAATTATATATTAAATGTCAAGAAGTTTTTAATTGTTCCAGATACCCTTAAGTCTTTTCTTTGCCGCAAGGTTTGCTGATTTCTTTTCCTCGTGCGTCATCTTCTCCCAATGCTCTAAGTCACGGGATGTACGACCACAGTGTATACAGATGTCGTGTAGATTGGATAGCTCACAGCTTTCTGCTTCGGCATCCTTTGCTTTACATGGGCTTGTCATATTTTCTCTCCAGTTCTGTGAAGCCACCAATGTATCGGTTGTCTTCGTTTATCTGAGGAACTGTTCTCTGATTAGGGAACATATCCTTGAACTCCTCGATTGTGATGTCTTCCTTGACGGTGAAGTATTTGTAAGGGAGCTTCCTTTCCTCACAAAACTTCACCGCCTTTTCACAGTACGTACAGTTCGGCTGTCCGAATATCTCTATCATACCAAGTCCACCACTTCGCATGAGTCACCAGAGCAGGCCAGTGTTTGTGAGCCAGCCGTGTTGTCCTCTTGCTCATACTCAGAGAGCTTTGCCCAATCAATATGCTTCGGCATCTGAGCCAGAGCTTTTTTGTATGTGTCCTTGTCACAATCCTGATAAGGTGCTTGTGCATAGGTGTGGTCGCTGTGTGGCAAAAATGATACACCAGAGCAGATGTCAAAGTTATCAAACACCCATGCTCCAACGGCCAGCCACTCTTCGTCACGTACCGTGATGGTAACAGATGGTTTATGCTCGCACCATTCAAGTGCATACATCTTCCATAACTCCAGCTGCTCAAGGGCAGACATATCATTACGTGTTACCGCATTGTCAGGTGACTTGGTAGGAAAGCTAAACACTGTTGTGCTGTCTGGCTTCATTACACAAGCTTCTGCTGGGATGCCTGAGTCCTTGAGGAACTGCGTCAGCGGGTCTTTGTTATCGCCCCGTACAGTACGGATATAGTAATCGCTATGGCGAGCATGAATGCCAGAGGCGCTATCCACAAGCTGTGATACAGTACCCGAAGGCTTGACGCAAGTGATGGCCGCAGATGCACTAATTCCAAGCTGCTGTGCAAGATTGTTGTTCGTTTGTACAGCAATGTGACGAAGCTTGTTAAGTAATTTCGTAGTCGGCTTACTAGTGATTTCATTGTCCATAATACCTGTCAGGCTTACACCCAACAGCCTTTCTTCTTCTGTGTTCTTACGCCATACAGGTCGTAGGTATGGCATGTTAGTATACGTTGATTGAATCGTACCCAAGATTGTAGCAAGCTTTACCTTACGTGTCAAGCTCTTTTCAGAATCTGTAGGGCGCACGACAACCTCTGTCAGGTTACAGAACTGGTAAGGACGCAGGATGATTTCACTGCAGGGATTTGTTCCCCACTCTTTACCAGTCTCACGGCGTCCGAATCTTTCTACATGTTTGTCTGCGGCGGCACGGCTGAACAAGCCACGCTCACCAGACTTGGACTCGACCAGAGACAGCCACTCACGCATGAATGTTTCCATGTCGGGCTTCTCTGTGTAGGCAACTGAGTTGTTAGCCAACGCACGTTGACCTTCGTTCTCCCACCACTGACCAGACTTAGCATGACGCATACGGTCATCAGATAGATTAGACAAACTAATCATAGCACTACGGCGTACACCGCCCACTACAACTACCTCGCCAATCTTACACATGATGTCGTGGCACTCAACGCTGTTAAGCTTGCGGCCAGCTGCACCCTTGAACTTGGCTACAACAAAGTTGAACAGGTCATTCAATGGGTCAGGTCCAGAGGCACGGCCACCAAATGTCTTGAGGCGTTCACCAGCTGGACGAATCTTAGACACGTCCCACTTCGGTATGTCACCTGTGTACAAGCCACTGATTAGTTTGCGTAGTGCCTTTGCCCAACCTTCCTTGCTGTCCTGTACAACGATAAGGTCTTCGCTATCCCTAATATCTTCTGGCACTTCGGGTAGCTTCTGGATTGCTTGACGCTCTACAGAGAAGCCTACGCCAGTTCCGCATAGCAGGATGAACATTGCTTCGTCAAAGGCACGAGGGTGGTCAACGGGCAGGTAGCTACAGTTGTAGATACATGTGTTGTCACGGTCAGCCGCAGGACCAGCAGTCATCAAGGCTCGCATAGATGGCATGATTTCTAGGTTAAGGATTGCGTCTTCAATCTCGTTGACTGTCTTGCTGTCCAAGTCAGCAGGGCGTACGATGTTATCAATAAAACGACCAACTGTTTCCGACCATGTTTCTCGCCTGCCTTCGTCCTCTAGCCATCGGGCATAGCGTGACGTAGCAATAAATGTTTGGTAGTCTGTTGGTAGGTGGTTAGTCATAGCGGTTGTCTGTGTCATTGGTTTGAAGCTCCTCTCCTGTTAATGCTTTCCAGCTGTATTTAAAATCAAATCTTGCGGCGGCTTGACTAATCAAGTCGGCAATGTAACGTGTCTCCGCTTGTGCTGTCTTGTCGAGGCGTTGGTTAACGACACGAGCAAAGGCATACAGAGAGCCAGACCAGTACCATTCTGTGTACATGTTCTGTGGAAGCACCATACGTGCCATCTCTGGGGCAATGCCTACATCAAGCATACGTTCATACTCTGCGATTGCGGAGCGTGTATATGAGCCAATGTGATAATCAATAGTATCGTCTGAGCTACCCTGCTTTACATTGTCTGCCTTAGTGCGCCACGATTGAGGCGTGTAGAACTTAGGTGTATAGTCCACGTAGCGGCGGCTGACTTCATTCCAAGCCAACCCCACTTGGTGTTTGACAAGCTGTCGTGCGACAAAGATGGGGGCTTCAATACGAAACTGTAAGAAGCAGTGGGAGAACGGCGACCAGTGACCATGCTCTGCAAGATACTTGATTAGCTTTTGGTCGGCATCGGACAAGTCCTGTAGGCTACCGTTCTGTACTCGTTGTGATTCTTTATTGAATGAAACACGGGCAGCGTTGACTACTGTCAAGTCACTACCCATGTGGTCGATTAATGTTACCTGCATTTTGCGAAGACTCCCATTATACTATACGTTCTGAACAGAGGCAATAAGCTTTTCCAAATACCACTGTGCTTTTTTCAAATCTTCCACAGGCTTTCCCTTGTACTTGTATCGCCAAAGATATTTCATGGCGTTGCCCTTACAATATCCCTGGAACTCTTCGTCTGACATGCTGGCTTCGATAGCCTTGATTGCCTCAACGCCCTTGGTATTGTAGTGGGCGGGGCTGTTAACTGGGTCATCACTTGGTGTCTGGGTGTATCCAAACCTAGTGTCCAAGTATTGCGTTAATCCGTTTTCTGACATAATCTACTTCTCCTGTCTGTAATACTTTGTATGCAAAGTCTCTCATGTAATGTGCATCTACTCCTGCGTTGACACACACCTCCTCAAAGTCTTCAGCTGTCGTCCCTACCGAAGCAAAGAACCAAGCCGATGCCCTGTCTCGTTCTATTCGTGCAGTCGTAGGCTCACCATCATAGGCTGGCTTAGATGCGTCAAGCAATGCCTGAAGCAACACACACAAGAACAGTGTACGTTCTGGGGACGATTCGTCAGGGCGAAACTCGTCCAAGTGAATTGTTATCTTACTATTTCCCACCCTGTTTGTCAAGCCACGATTGCGGAATGCCTTCATTTAATTTGCAATACATATAGCCGTGCTTGTCACACCAGTCTCCGTAGGTCATCTTGCCTCCCTTGTATAGCTTGCGGGTGGGGTTGTCAAAGACAAACCTGATGTCCATGTCTGGATACTGTGACTTAATGAACAGGTGTTTCTTCCTGTCTTCTGGCATGAACCTGCCCTTGACCTCTAGCACTACGCCGTTAGGTAGGAAGAAGTCAGGGATGTAGTTCTTATCTTCACGCCACTCGTAGGGTAGCTTTTGTTTCTCGTATACGAAGTCAATCTTGTGCTTGTGTAGCTGTTGAGCCGCTTCGTATTCAGAGTTTGATTTGTATTCGTGTTTATATTTTTTTCTTTTGAATCCCATTACACATGTACTTCCTCAACGTCTGGGGTCTTTGCCACAGTGGTCAAGTAACGTACTCCGTTAGAATATTTGAATGCTCTCAGTCCTTGTCCACCATTAGCATCAGACCAGCATTTCTTTTTGTAAGGGCAGAAGACACAGCCCACAACCAACTTGCGGTTACCTGACTTTCCATCTGCCGTGTCGCCGTAGCAACGTGCAGGAGCTTGCTCGCTTTCCACCATGTTCTTGAGGTGACGCACTCTTGAGGGCGCATCAATCATTTCCATGTCGTGGATAGGTAGGATGCAAAGCTCGCTACTGTTCTTGTCGATTGCAAAGAAGGCGGCTTCCTTGCGGTTATTCTTCGTGGCATAGGCACTAATCTGTGCGATGTATCCAAACGGGTCATCGTCTGATAGCCTGCCTTCCTTAAACTTCTTGAATGCGAATGACGATGCTGACTTGATGTCAACCAGTACGTCATCAATCACGCAGTCCTGATGTCCAAGCACACCCTCAACCTCTACGGTATCCTGTGCCTCTTCTACCTTGTGTCCTGCGGCTCTGGTAAGACAAATCAGGAGAGCCTCAAGAACATGACCCATTAAGAACTTAATCTTGGTCTGCCCATTGATGGACTCCCCCTCTTCGCCTTGTACTCCGTACCAAATCTGACGGTCTGGTTTGCCGATTGAAGACAGACGTAGGTGTGATGCACCTTCACGCTGGCCTTCACGGAGTATAGTTTCGACAGCCTCTCGCACAAGGCCGCCGACTTCATCAAGGGCTTCCTTAACATGAGCCTGCTCAACATCAGCACCTTGCTCAAGCATAGTGTAAATGTCAGGGATAAGTGTGTCTAATGTTTTGGTCATGTGGTATCCTTTCGGTTGGCGAACACGGCAGGACTTGAACCTGCAACCTGCAGATTAGAAGTCTGCTGCTCTATCCAGTTGAGCTACGTGTCCTAGCTCTTACGTTTAACTGCCTTCTTAATCTTCTGTGCTTTGTGTGCAATGTATTCTTCCTCGTCTGCGAAGAAGTTATGTACACCCTTGATAAGACGTAGCTGTATTGCCTTTAGGTATTTGCCTCGTGGCATAGCCCAACCCGCAATGAATGCTACGACTGAAGCATAGACAGTCACCAGTATGGGTGCTAAGTTTGTTTCCATGATAATCTCCTATAAAAAGTGATGGAGTCCCCAACCCTCGTATCCATCTTCGGAAGCCTATATCTTGGTGCTTCCCCCGTGCAGTTAACTAACGACTAGAAAGGAACTGAGTCGTTCATGTTATCGTCTGCGATTGGTGCGGCGGCTTCTCCGATTACGTCAAAGTCTTCGGCATTGCCACCTGCATATTCAACAAGGCTCACTACTTGAACCTTCTTCAGGATTGGAGAAGTACCAGACTTGCCGTTCATCTCCCACTCGAATGGTGTGTACTGTACGTTGCAGACACTACCATTTCCCACTAGGTCTGAGAACGGTTTCTTCTGTCCGTCCATGACTACTGGTGCATCGTTCTGTGTACCGTCACGGCGTGATACTTTTTGACGAATGTGTACGAAGTCGCCACGCTCATCGCCCTTGTTCTTGATTGCTACACCGTCTGCCTCGAAAGCCTTACGGTTGTTGTCGTCTACCAGCATGTCCAAACCCCACTCTGGTTCGTAGGTTGTGTTAGGTGCTTGAATTGCTGCCCAATAAACTTTTCCTGATACAATAGTCATATGTTTTAATCTCCTAAATTGGTTTTCGTTTTGGTTTTCGTATCACAAACAACACCATTGTTGCTGCGATTTTTGAATTATCTCACATCCATAATCGAATGTCAATAACTTTTTTCACTTTAGTGAGTGTCAGCCCAGTTGTTACCAGTCTTATACTCACAGTCGAGAGGACAATTAACCTTGAGCGATTGCTCTGTCAGTGTCATTGCCTTCTTGGTTACAGCACCGAAGGCTTCTTCCTGTCCCTTACGTACCTCGAATTGGTATTCGTCATGTACGCTTGCAACAAGCTTGAAGTCTAGCTGTGCCTTGGTTGCCTCGATGATAATAAACTTCAGCCACTCCTTACATACGATTGCACCTGCTCCCTGTAGTAGGGTGTTGAGTGCCGCATGTTTGTTGCGAACCTTAAGGATACGACCATCCAGACCAATAAGATAACCTCTGTCAGCCAACGTGTCAACCTTTTTGCGTAGTGCTTTCAAGGCTGGCATGTTGTTGAGGAAGTTATCAATCAGACGTTGACCATCTTTGGCTGTGCCATTAACGACCTGTCCAATCTTGCCTGCACCAGCACCGTAGAGGAACGCATAGATAAACGTCTTCGCATTGTCCCTGTTGGGTAGCCCTGCGGCCTGCTGGTTAGCTGTATGCACGTCACCTTCCACAACTTCTTTCGTGTAGGCTTCGTCATTCATATAGTGTGCCAGCATTCGTAGCTCAAGACCTGATGCGTCAGTACCCAGCAGTGTGTAGTCGTCACTCGATACTGTCCACAATGCTCTGCACTCCTTACCATAAGGTGAGTAGACAGCAGGTACTTGTGCCATGTTAGGTGATGTGTGAGCCATGCGTCCTGTAATGGTACGCAATGTAAGCACTCGTCCATGCACCCTGTCGTTCTCGTCTGCCGCCTCAATCCATGATTTGATTTGCGACACACGCTTCTCCAGTAGTAAGTAGTCAGCAATCAACTTGGCCTGTGGTATGTCAGTCACCTTGGACAACACTTCTTCGGAGACAATAGCCTGTCCCTTCTCAGTGTAGGCATGTGGCTTCCAGCCAAGGGCAGACAAGCGTTCCGCTATCTGCTTACGTGAGCCTGGATTGAATACTGTTACTTTATCTTTAAGTCTTTTACCTGTCTTCTCAGATATTCTAATCTCTGTGATAGGCTTGAAGACTTCTTGAAGTTCGTTGTTAATCTTTGTTGATTCGTCAGACAGTCGAGCAACCAAGAGCATTGCGTTTTTAACGTCAAGTGTGAACCCGTTCTGCTCCTGCTTGTCAATGACTGCACGAACCTGATGTTCTAGGTTAATGCTACGTGCTGAGAAACCCTTGAGCGTAGGGACAAGAGCCTTGTATACTTTCGCCGTAAGCTCTACATCACGAATGCAATACGTCAGCATCTCGTCTGAGTAACCAGAGAAGTCAGAGAACTCTAGCTTCGGATACCCAAACGTCTTGCCCCATGCGTCAAGTGAATGCCCACCATCTCGCATTGGGTCTGCCATCTGAGACATGATAAGTGTGTCTCGTATCTTACTTAGCGGTATGTTTACTCCAAGCAATCGCTTGATTACTGGAGCATCAAAAGACACACCGTTATGAAAGACCAGAATATCGGCAGACTCAAGGAGTGGTTTAGCATGGTGGACATTCTCAGTGTGATATGTGTATATACGTTCTTCATCTAAATCCTTTGCTACAATACAATAAATAGTAGTAGCATCTAAGCTATCTGTTTCAATGTCTACTACTAATCTTTTCATACTTCAATTAACTCCGCTTGTTGATAAGGCACATGGAAGAACTGCTCACCCTGTAGGATGCGGCCACCACGTGCCTCTTTAACTTCTGACTTGGATACTGTGTCCCCACTGATACGCCACGCCGCTTTCATGTCAGGCCGTATGATGTAGAAGTGTAAGACACCAGCATCTCCAACTGCATTTACTAGTTTATGTTTACGATAGGGGATACGAATCTCTTTCCAACTAGGATTCCAATCTCCTTTCCATCCATACTTTATCTCTGCCTCGTTGAAGAACTTAGTATAATCTAACTCGCTCTTGATGTCAACAGAAAAATCTTCTTCGGTGTCAATGATTGTGTGTCCCTGTGTAGACAGGTAGTCAACCACCCACGCCTTTGCCTTGTTGTCTGAGCGTTCATACCTCTCCGCTGAGAAGGGAATGTTTACGCTTCCTACGATTGGTTTAAGCTGGTTCATATTAAAACCTCCTTTGTTGACAGTAACATATCATCCACTACACTATCCTCCAAATACCTTACTGCTTTCATTAGCCCTTCAAGGTTATCGCCAAGCTTTCCTATTCCCATATTACATGAATGACAAAGCAACCCTCTTATTTGTTTCGTGTCATGGCAGTGGTCTACACAAGCCTTGTTTTCTTTGGCGTGTCTTTCTGTGTTTATTTCTTTACCACAACAACCACACAAGCCCCCTTGTTTTTGGAACAAGGCGTCACGCCCCTCGATTGTTATCCCGTATTTATATTTTAAGTTGTCGTTTTCTTTCCAAGCATAGTAAGCTTCTGGGTCACGCTCTCTAAACTTGTGCCTCCACTCAGTTCTTTTGCAAGGCATTATAAATAATCTCCTGCCTCTACTGTGTCGAAGTCCTCTGCATTGGGGTCGTTAATCTCTGTCATGCGTCCAGTGTCACGGTCATACAAGAGGTATGCACCTACACCAGTCTCACCAGCATAGCGGTTCTTGAGGACACGCACCGTAGTGGTGTTGGCTACGATAGGGTCGGTTGCCTGCTGGTCACGCTCCATTGCAATCACAGCGTCACTAATCTGTGCGATACTGTGTGAGCCACGTAGCATAGACAGGCTAATCTGTGTGCCTTGCTCCTGTCCCTTGTCACCAGATGCACGGCGAAGGTGAGACACAAGCAGGACACAGCACTGTGTTTCCTCAACGAGTGAACGTAGCTTGGTCATCATCTTGTCGATGTTGCGGCGTTCATCGTCACCCTCAAGACCAGACACAAGGATGGACAAGTGGTCAAGGATAATATACTTGCAGTCCAAAGCTTTAATCATGTAGCGAATCTTGGATAAGATTTCGTCAGTCCCAATGGAACCGAAGTGGTCGAATGCAAAGACACGACCAGTGCCTACTGTGGCTTCCTCGTATGCCTTGAGTTGCTCTGGTGCAATCGTATCACGAACCTCCTCAATGTATAGACGCTTGCTTGCTTCTACAGACATGAGGTGGAAGATGGTTTGCTTGACACTTTCTTCAAGGCTGATGATGCCGATGTTGTGTTCGGTGTTGTTGAGTAGGTGATGCTCAAGCTCTCGCATGATGCTAGACTTACCAGCACCAGTGCCTGCTGTGAATGTAATCAACTCACCTGTTCGCATACCATACAGCATCTCGTTCAATCCTTCATATGGGTAAGGCACAGACACCTTGTCGTCCGTATCATATAGACCATCGAAGTCCTTGAGGTTTACGATACCTGCTGGTGTGTATGGCTGTGCTTCCCAGAACAACTTGATAAAGTCCTCTGCTCTGCCGTGCTTGAGATACTCGTTAGCATCCTTGCCACGCAGCTTCATCACCTTGCACTTGTTAGGCTCGAACAACTGAGCCACAGCAGACGATGCCGCCTGACCATGCTCGTCATTGTCAAAGCATAGCACGATGTTGTCGAACTTGGCAAGCCACTCAAGCTGTGCCTTACAGTCCTTGACTGCTGACTGTGCGCCGTTACGAACAGACACGACAGGCCACTTGCAACCCATCATCTGATAGGCAGACAGTGCGTCAAGCTCGCCCTCACATACCGTGATGAACTTGCCAGCCTGACCGAACAACTGCTGTCCGAACAGTGTGCCTTGAGACATAGAGCCTTCGGCATGAAACTCCTTGGTAGCTACTGTGCGAATCTTGTTGGCAACGTGTGTGCCTTTGATGTCGTAGTATGGGTAGATGTGCTTGCCGTCTGTCTGTGTGACACCGAATGCACGAGCCGCTTCGAGGCTGATGCTACGGTCAGCGATGGGTGCGAACTGTCCCTGTGACAGCCGTGCTACCTGCATGTTCTGTGGTGTAGGTATTGTAGATACGTTGTGTTGCATTGGTGTATATCCTTCTTCGTTGGGTGAACCAGTATACTTCTCGCAAACAAAGCAGTAGGCATGACCATCATCGTAATGAACATTGCCATCAGATGAGCCGCAAGAACCACACTCACCTCTGCTTATAACTTTAGAATTATTTTCCATTTGGATACTCTGCATAGTATACCCCGAACTCTTTGCCTTTATCGTAGATAAAAAGCTTGTTGTTAGTTTTCTCTGTGGTGAACCCCATGCTCTCCGCAAGCAAGGCACGAAAGCGTAGAAACTCCTCCCTGTCCTTCACGTTTTCCATAAAGGCGGGGCCACACCCAGCCGTTTTATACATCATCTTAAACATTCTGAACCTCTTTCATTGCGTCTGACATAGACTTCTTGGTTGCGCTGTTGTTCTGATTGGCAATGGCACGGCGGCGAATTGCCTTTAGTTTTTGCTTCTTTGTTTTACTCATCATCGTTTTCCTTTCGTGTCAACTCCATGGGATGAAACCTACTCCATCCCCTCGATAGTGTCAAGCGTTTTTTTTCATGCCACTCTGCTGTTTGCCTTTGCTCTTGCTTCAGGCGGCGAACTAAGTCACGGTGTCGCTTCAACTGTTTGTCATCCATCTGTCTTACTCCTGTGTAAGTATGCCAGCGTTAAGTATGTATTGTCTTCTGCCTTCCACGGCTGGCTACCATACTCGTGGCTGGTGAACCCATGCTTCAACTGCATACGCTCAAGCCATCGGGCGGCTTCGCCCTGGTCATGGAATAGCCTGCCATGAAAGTCTTTTTCTTTCTTTAGTTTGCGTAGAGACTTGCTCAATCCTCAAACTCCTGCTCAGATATACTCATTGCAAAGTCAATGTCCTCTTCGTATGCTTCGTTGGCATCGTCACGTGCCATCTTCTTTGCTTCTTTCTGATTGTATCCCTCGTCAAGATACTGGTGATACAACTCTCGAAAAAGAGAGCGTTTACTTTTTTCCCATAGGTTTGTAGTCATCTTTATGCTCCACTAAATATATATATATATCCCAAAAGAAATAAAATAATAAAAATTAATTTACTGTCCATCAATCCCACCTGTAAAAAATATGGTTGTCAATCTGCACTATTCGTGTGTGATGGTTCGCCCAATCGGGATGAACATAGTCAGCGTGATAGTGTGTCGAGCCTTCAAGAAGTCCATCTTGGTATCCATCAAGCGTAGCGTCTGCAATCTCGTAGGCATATTGGAATGCCGTAAGGTTGCGTGGCTCGTCAGACATACCATCGCAGTAGAAGCTGAACTGGCACATGTTTCGTGCAGGCTTGCTCTGCCAGTGGATGCCTTGCTTGACGACAGCGCACACGTCATCGGGGAAGCGGTCATCGGACACACGATTCATCACGACCTGCGCTACCGCAAGCTGTCCGACTGTGCTTTGGTTACGTGCCTCGTGATACACTGTAAGTGCGAGACACATGATTGGCGTTACAAATAAATCCATAATCAATACCCCTCGTTCCAGATGAACTCACGTTCCCATTCCTTACCAAGGCGGTCATAGTCATTCGCCCTGACGTGCCGCACCTTCTCAGATACGTAACGCTTATCAGAAACTCTCGTTGTTTTCCAAGGACTTAGGATGTTATCTTCATACCAAGGCTTAAACATTTTTGTGTGTTTGTTAGTCATTATTTTCCTCGTTGTCTACTACTAATGATAGGTGGTTTGGTTTGGTTTCTTCCATAACAATCTTTTTGGCCTCACCTGTCAGGTCAATCAAGTTGATTGTGTTCTCCTCGAACTGAATGTCCAAGACAAACTCCTCTGGTTCTAGGTTACTCACCATAATATACTCAAGCCATTCAACAGGCATGGGTTCTTCGCCAATGATAGGCCACCAAGGTTGTGCGCCTACATTTTCTAGGTCTGTGTCAATTACGAATGTCAACTCGTATCGTGCCATGTTATTTCCTTCCACGGTAAGTCTTAAAGATGTGTTCTTTAAGTTGTTGTTTAAGTTGTGGTCGCTTCTCAAGGAAGTCAACCAGTTGGTTGTGTGATAGCTGACCGCTATACAAGAAGCGTTTCATCTTCTCGAACTCACTGTCCTTAGTCTCTGTCATTCTTCGCCTTCATAAAATTGTATACGTTGATTGTGGTGTTGAGCCAGACGCCCAACGCAATGAACATCTCAACGTATGATATTGTAAATGGTGCTTCAAACATTAGTGTAGCGTCCTTTCAACTCCCAAGAGTATATCAACAATCTCTTTGTCTGTCAACTCGTTGTCGTCATCTCCAAGACCCATGACGCCGAACTGTGGTTCAACAGACATGCCTTCGGGACACCACTCGATAACCTTCTCAATGACTGACAGCTTTGCTTTTGCATCAACGCTATCACCTTCTTCATTCGTGCCTAACAGTAGGCCACGACCTGCCAGTGGTTGCGGGTAGCCAGCGACCTTGAAGTATCTCTGGTCTTTTACATATAGTCCTTCGTCATCGACAAACAAGGTGTCCTCAAGACAATACACTGTGCTGAACAACTCACACTGAATCAGTGCATAGATGTCCTTGTAGTCGCCTGAGTATTCCACTTCTTCAATCGTTTGGGTGAACGGGTCAATCAATATGGCTCGCATCATTCGTAATCCTCCGTGTATCGTTGTTTGAATTTCATTGTTAGTCGTAAGTATTTCTTACCATCCTCGTAGTCGTCCCAATTAAAGTCCCATTGGTCGCCACAATACTTGGTAAGTAGTGTCATAAGGTCTGCGCTAAATCCATCAGGCATCTTCTGATTCCTTTACTATGGCAAGGCTTACGTTTAGAATGTAAACCCTGCTGTCTTCCTCAACGTAGTTCACGTCTGTGTATTCAGCATACGGGCAAGCACTTAGCCAGTCCCGTAGCTTTTCTTCCATGTATTCAGGCATTTGCCAACTCCTCTTGGTCATTGTCTTGTTGCCACTGCTCCCAGTCAGACACAAGGTGCGGCCACTCATCAAGAACATCTTCGGGAATGTAGTCCTCTGGGTGTGTCTCTGTGAATGTCTCAAACGACATGTCGCTGTGTGCTTCTGGGTCGCCTTCGGCATAGCCGACAAAGCCCACACCATCTTCGCAGTAATGTAGCTCGAACTCGTAGTCATGTGTCACAGCACCACGCACAAGGGCGGCGATAGGCGGCGACCATGCTGTCGAGAAGCATAGGTGTAGTGTGTCACCTTCAAGCGAGGCGTGGACAACATCAAAGATGTCCCACTTAGTATCCCACATTCTGACACACCAGTCATAGTCCCACTCGTGGTTTGTCTCAGACGTGAATGACACTAGCTTAGACAAGAAGCTGACCTCGTTATGTTCGGCCATCTTCATCTCGTTCATCAGGTCTTGCAGAAATCCTGCGTTGTCTGATTTGATAGTCAAGTTATTCATGCAATGATTAGGCATTTGTTTTCTCCAATTCTACCCATTCGGTTTCCCATGCAACGTCTGTGCATAGTTCGTTGAGCGCAGTCTCGAAAGCATCGACCTCACGCCATGTCTCAAAGTAATAGGTGTGTTCACCTCTCGAATCTGACACATATATGTTATACATTATTCCTCATCTCCTTGTTGCCACCAGCCACAGGCAAACAAAGCCTGTCGTGCTTCTTCCTGTGCTTTAATTATGTCATTGGAAACACTAGGATATTTCTCGTGTTCAATGCCACTGTATGCGGCAAGGTGTAGGTCGGTGAGTGTCTCGCAAGACACCATGACCATTTGTTTATTCGTCTTCTGGGTCATCGTAAAACTCCACTGTTATGTCCCAATTTATGTCTGATGGGGAATGCCCCGCTTCAATCAAGTTATCATAGATAATCTCAGCGATAGCATCTCTTTCACCTACAGTCAGACACTCCATAGGGTCAAAGCGTTTCCAGCCTTTACTCATCTTACACTTCCTCTATTTCAATTTCACTTAGGTTAATTTCCCCGATGTCTATTGAATTAGTTTCTACAATAGACACCTCGTCTTTTCCATAATATCCAAATTCCTTTAAGCTGTCGGAGAGATACCTCTTGGCTTTTCTGATGGCTTGGTCGAGGGCTTCTTCCATGTATTCGCTTACATCTACATATTCGTTTTTGCTTTTAGGTATTTGCATATCTGTTAATGCAATCTCGAAAAGAAACTCAACGCCAGCGTGTCCATATCCTGATGCCACGCCATCAACAATCTTAAACTTCGTCATCTTCTACTTCCTCTACTTCTAGGTGTAATTCCATCTGGTTTATGTCAGGTGTTTGGCTACTGTCCAAGTTCACGCCATCATCGCATCTATATCCAAGGTTGTCAAGCGAATTCTCAATGTGTCTTTCCATGTCATTGTGAATATCATCACGAATCAAGTCCAGAAATTCTTCTGCCGTTTCCGCTTCGCCTTCGTAAGACTCACGCAATTCATACACAGGCATCTCAAAAGACAACTCAACCACTGCCGTGGCATAGCCACGAACAACACCATCTACTACTTCAAATTTAAGCATAATCCCATTCCTTCCACATGCCATTGATTCTGCTGTGCCACTTGCCGTGCATGTGCATAAGTTCACAAGCATCAAGGGCATAGTCACGCACTGCCCACACTGGTAGGTGTGTCGCATCGCTTATCTCGTCATACATTAGGTCAGTGACCATGTGTTCATAGTCATCGCCGTAGTATACTTCCATGCCCTTTTGGGCAAAGCCATCATAGTCTGTAAGGACTACCAAGGCATTGAAAACCTTGATAGATTCTTCTTCCTTTGCCAATTCTTCATCGTATGTTGGCTCATACCTGCTATCGTAGCTCATGTCTAACCTCGTTCCTGTTGGTATACATATTCTTTTGCCATGTCTAGCAAATCGTTCACATCATGTGCATTACATCCATGAAGAACATCTTCCAAATAGTCCTCACCTGCCCACTCAGGACACCAAGCATTGCAAGGCACAAAGACATCATTCACACCATCGGTTCGGATGAGTGCCAATTCAGCGTAGCTGTCGGCATAGTTAGTCACGGCTTTGCCTTGGACAAGTGATAGGGAATATACATCACTCAGTTTGAGTGTAATTACATTATGGTTCGTCATGTTATACCTCATTTCTGCCTAAAAATTAGGCACTTGATTAAAAAGTAGGCAGTTTTTGAACACCTGCCCAGGTGTTACAGGATTACCCTGCGAAGGTTTCGCCAAGCTGACGCTGACGCATACCGCCTTCCACATATAGGCTACGCTTGCCCATGTGATAGGCAGTCATGGATGACCCGTGCGACACGCCCCAACGCTTGATGCTTTGACGCTTGCGAGTCAGACCTTTAAGACCGAACACACGAAAGCGAAAACCTTGTGTGCCATCGTTTAGACTTTTTACATATAATTTACGCATAATACCTCACTAGTTTTGCGTTAAGATTAACCCGACAAGACAGGCACACATGGCCAGCCCTGCGAGCTTTACACCGACCAACACATCAAGCATTGGCGGATTGCTTGGCATATGGATTGCCGACACTATCGCAAGGATAGCCGACACTATGCCGATTGATACTAGGCCGAAGCCTATGATATTTTGAGCCATACTACGCCCCCAAATACGTTATGCTGATAACCAACCAGTCATTATCTTCTTGGAAATATTCCAATTCTAATTCGTCTTCACAGACAAAAGACTCAGTTTCACCGCCATCTTGCGGCTCGCACACGATTATTGCATACATACTACGCCCCTATGAAGTCACAATGTAGGCGTGATACATGGTGTTTGCTGGTATATAGGTGGCCGCAACGCTCATTGTCAGACAATGCGGCACACCACGTATCCCATAGGGATTCAGACCCGCCAAGTTTCTCGCACGTGGCGATATACAATTCGGCCTTGCGGCGTCTGGTCGCATCGGTGGCAGAAGCCCCGACTAGAAAATCGGTTGCTTTGACGCCATACATACGCAGATTGTGAATATCTAGACAACCAACGTCACCCACGCATAGCTGAATAACAAAGCCAGCTTTGACAAAGCCCAAGCCGTGCAACGATTGAAACGTGCAAAGCAATTCGGGCAGGTCAATTCGACCTTTTTTGTATTCATGTAGGGCAAGCCACAATTCACGCTTGCGCTCATGCAATTCGATATATAGTTTACGCTTAGTCTTGTTGCGTAAGAAGGCAGAATCCAGACCATTGGCCTCAATATCTGCTAACTGTTTACCTACACCAGCCCATACTTGCTGGATAGATTGAGACACCATAAGCACGACATTGGCCATGTTTTCTGGTGACTTTAGCGCATAGTTATTGATACGCTTGTTATGGGTTTTATACATAACAGACCTTCT
>Ga0098045_1000400_pt1 | contig 17122 bp, 26 predicted proteins | sample 11_taG_FD_77071 | JGI IMG/M metagenome (GOLD analysis project Ga0098045, IMG submission 77071) | Marine viral communities from the Subarctic Pacific Ocean - 11_ETSP_OMZ_AT15265 metaG | ecosystem: Environmental > Aquatic > Marine > Oceanic | place: Pacific Ocean | collected 2015-01-16 | reverse complement strand
ATATGTATAAAGCCAGTAAAAAAGGTCAAGGATCTATTAATGCTGGAATAAGCTTTTTAAAGGAATTTAATATACATTTATCTGTAGAGTCTAAGAACTTTAAGAAAGAGTATGAGAACTATCTCTGGGATGTTTTAAAAGATGGAACTATAATAAATAAGCCATGCGATAAATGGAATCACTTGCATGATAGCCTGAGATATTGTGTTTATACAGTATGGGGAGATAGATCCAGCTTCTTTGTAATTTAATTTATATTTTTGTAAAAAATAATTTAATGGGAATTTTTGATAGATTTAGGGGTGCTATAAGCAAAAGCTCCCAAGCAACCAATGAAGCATATAATAAATTAGTCTATAGATATATAGGAAATAACTTAATAAGTTCTACAGAGAATGATGATACTTACATCAATAAGGGGTACAGATTCAATTCTACTATATATTCCTTAGTAAATCTATTAAGTAAGACAGCCTCTACTATTCCTTTTCAGGTTTATGAGATAAAGAATGACAATGAACTCAAGAGATATAAGTCTTTAACCTCTGGGATATATGACAGCTCTAGTCTTTTAAATTCTAAGATAGTACATAAAAAGGCGCTAGTACAAGTAGATGATACTGATCTGCATCAAATCCTAGACAGACCAAATCCATCACAGAGTTATACTAGCTGGATTCAGGAGATAGTAGCTTTTGGATCACTTACAGGAAATAGATACATCTATGGGATAGCTCCAGAGACAGGGCAGAATACAGGAAAGTTTCAGGAGCTTTATGTTTTGCCTAGTCAGGTAGTAGAGATACATAGTGGAGGCTTAATGAAGCCAGTCAAAGAATATACTCTAGAATATAATGGGACATACAAAATACCAGCTGAGCTGATCTGTCATATAAAGAATTATAATCCTTACTATGATGGCTCTGGGTCTCATCTTTATGGGATGAGTCCATTAAAAGCAGGACTTAGATCTATGGATGCTAATAATGAGGCGCTAACTACTGGAGTAAAATATCTACAGAATCAAACAGCTAGAGGGATGCTGGTGTCTGATGAAGGGGATATAACAGAATCACAGGCTAAACAGCTAAAGGATAAGTTTAGAAATACCTATCAAGGATCAAATAATGCTGGGGATGTTATTATAACTCCCAAAAAATTATCATGGGTAAACTTTGGACTCAATGCCTCAGATCTATCTTTGATCGAGCAGTACAATGCAACTATAAAAGATCTTTGTAATATCTACAATATACCAGTTCAACTTCTTAATAATACGGATTCTGCTACATACAACAATATGAAAGAGGCTAAGAAAGCCTTATATCAGAACGCTGTAATCCCTGAAATGGTTAAGATCAGAGAAGAGCTTAATAGATGGCTTACTCCTAAGTATGGAGATAAGCTATATATAGATTTTGATTTTAGCGCCATTCCAGAACTACAGGAGGAGACTGAAAAGATAGTGGGACAAATGTCTCAGAGCTGGTGGCTGACTCCGAATGAGAAAAGAGCTGCTATGAATTACGGAGTAGATGAAGAGGCTGATAAAATGAATCAGTATTACATTCCAGCCAACTTACTTCCTTTAGATCCTAGTAGTGATATTGATGATATAGCTGATCTTATAGAAGAGCAGAAAATGCAAAAGACAGAAGTGAGGGGTATGAATGATGTATTCACCACAATAAGAGAGGCTAGAGATAGAGCTGAGCAAATGGGAGGAAGCGGTTATCACCAACACCTTCACGATGGCAACACAGTATATATGCCTTTTGAAACTCATGAGGAGTATGAGGCAGCTAAGGAGGGGAGGCTGGATGAGTATTATACAGATAGAGCCTCAGAAGGGGATCATATGGATTTTGATGATGCTGTTTATGAAATGTATGATATGGAATTAAAGGCGCCTCAAATAAGCGCCAATATGGAGACAGCTCTTAGAAACAAAGTGGATGATCATAATGAGAAGTATGGAGATGATCCAGCAAAGAGAGCTACTTATTCAATGCTGGCCAGATCCTTTGTTAGAGGGATAGGAGCTTACAGAACTAATCCCAGCTCAGTCAGGCCGAACGTAAGCAATGAACAGCAGTGGGCGCTAGGAAGAGTCAATGGGCTGCTCTATGCTTTAAGGAGTGGGAGGTTTAGATCTACAGCTTATGACACTGATCTACTTCCAGAAGCTCATTCATTGTCATCAAAAAAAGAAGTAGAAAATAAGAAGTATGATAATTATCCTCAAGGCGCTACTAATAATGCTCAGAGAGTTTTAGACTGGGATGATAAGTATGAACTAAGGGGTAAGATGGGAACTGATACTGGATGGGCTAGAGCCAGACAGTTAGCAGCAAGGCGCCCATTGAGCCAGTCTGATGTTAATGAGATCTACAGCTTTTTAAGAAGGCATGAGCAGAATGCTGAAATAGCTGAAGAGTTTAGAGGAACTCCTTGGAATGATAAGGGCTATGTTATGTACAATGCTTGGGGAGGCAGAGCTATGCTTTCTTTTGTAGAGAGAAATAGATCAGCTAATCAAGATGACTAGGTGGAACTTAATACAAAAAAATTCAAAGAATCATGGAGGGAAGCCTTTTTAGGAAGGCTAGAACTCAATGAGAAGAAGCAAGTCTCTAGATGGAAGAGATACCTTAAAGGCGAATACTTCAAAGGGGTTGATTCTTTTTTAAATACTGGATCTGAGAGAGAATTTACTACACTATTTCAAAGACCAGATATAGAAAATCTATACATAGAACTTTATGAGGAGGTAGGCTTAGACTTTGCTAAGTGGTATGCTAGGAGCTTTGATAAGTTTCTGGAGAAGCAGGCTGGAAATGAATCTACTTGGCGGACAACATTCTCAAGGATAGGGCAGACAGAAGCTGGAAGTAAAATATCTATAGTGGCTGGAACTGCTCTAAAAGAGCTTAAAAAAAACATAGGTAACTTATTTAAAGATCCAGAGTTTCAGTCTCTGGGTAGGAAGCAGCAAGGCAGGATCCTACAGAATAGATTCAAAGGTATTACTGAGTATCAAGCTCAAAGGATCGTAAGAACTGAGGCAACCTCAGCAGCTAATGAGGGAATAATGCAATCAGCTCAGGATATATTTCCTAAAGCTAGTCTAGTAAAAGAATGGATCAGCTCCCAAGATGGGAGAACTAGGTCATTCAATAGAGGAGACAAATCTGATCACCTAAATATGAATGGCAAAGTAGTAGGCTTTGATCAGACTTTTGCAGTTCCAGAACTTGGTAGGGTGGTACAAATGAAAAAGCCAGCTGACTTTAGATCTGGAGCCTCAGCTCATAATATTGTGAATTGTAGATGCTCTGTAGCTGTATATCCGAAAGAGGGAGCAGAAGTTAGGGAAGGAGTTTCTCTTACTGGTTTAGGAGGAGGAGTAAGCGCCAGAACTAGCCAGCTCATAGGAGATGAGATAGTAACAGCTAGGAAGCCAGATCCTGTAGCGCCTATAAGAGAGTCAGCTGAATCTGTCAAATTAACATTTAAAAACAGAAAAGAGGCGTCTGATTATTTTGTAAATAAGTTAGGCGGCAAATATTCAAATTTTGATGGGGTAGATTTAAAAATAGTAGAAAACTATATAAATGCTTATGCTAAAATAAAAGACAAGTTTAAAGGTTTACAACTTAATAATTTTAGTGGAATTAAAGGATTTAGAAATGATGTAGTCAGAGATATATTTGATGAATACTTAAAAAGCACAGCATTTAATAGACAAGCTGATAGATGGGGATATGAAGCATATTCTAAAAGAATCAAGTCATTGATTAAGAAAAATTTACGAATTTCAAAAGTAAATAGTAATACAGTAGCCTCCTATCATCACTACAATTCAAGCTATAAGCATCCGCTTTTTAATGTAAATGTAGATCTTAGTAAGTATAGGGGGATAATACATAAAAGCAAAGATAATTTTGAAAGGGCATCATCTACTGGTAAAAGGTTAGAAGATGAAAAATGGTGGAGCAAGGGCGCATCAAGTCCAGCGCACACACCTACTCATGAGTTAGGTCATGCTATAGATTATGAAATAGAATTTCATAAAGAAAAAGAATTTCTGAGATTATATGAGAAGTATAGATTAAAAGGTAAAGATTACAGATCAGGTAAGTTTACACATAACACATACATAAGGGATGAGCTTTCTGAATATGGCTCTATTAATGAAAAAGAGGTTATAGCTGAGTCTGTAGCTGAATATTTTACAAGTGATTCACCTAGACCAATGTCTGTAGAAGTTACTGAAATGCTTATGAGATACTGGGAAAAAAATAAAAACAGAAAGATGTTTAAGGATAAAAATATTATTGATCAAGAATTTCCTATTATTCCTTTTGGTGGAGCGCATAAGCCAGACAGTGATTATGTCGAATTACCAGACAGTGCAGATTTTTAAAATATTAATATCTTTGTAAAATGAAAAATATATTATTTAAACAAGCTCCCATGGGGGAGCTAATTGATGCAGATGATAAAGCTGGAATAGTTAAAGGCTATGCCTCTGTTTTTGATAACGTTGATTCCGATGGGGACATAATTAGAAAAGGCGCCTACCTCAAAACAATTTCAGAGAATGGCTCCAGAGTCAAGTATCTCTATCAGCATGAAATGGATAAGCCAATAGGCAAAATGAGATTGCTAGAAGAGGATCAGAAGGGATTAGTCTTTGAGGCTGAGATAGCCAAGACTACTCTGGGAAAAGATGTAATGGAATTAATCAAGGCTGGAGTGATCACTGAGAACTCCGTTGGGATTATGCCAGTAAGAAAAGAAATGAATGCTCAGAATAAGAGAGAGATCTATGAGGTCAAGCTCTTTGAGGTTTCTGCAGTAACTCTAGCCGCTAATGATGAGGCTAAAATAATGGATCACAAAGGAAACTATGATCCGACTAAAGTAGCTGATAGATTTGATAAAATTGCTAAGCTGCTAAGAAAAGGAAATATCTCAGATGATCTAGGCTTTGCCCTAGAAGCTGAAATATATAAGCTCAAAGGAATATTTCAAACATTCACCCTGCCAACTGTAGAAGTTACAGAGCCGATAGAAGTTAAAAACGATGAGCTAGATTTTTTAACTCAAGTGTATAATAATTTAAAATAATTTAAAATGTCTGAAATTCAAAATCAATTAGACAAGATCGGAAATCTTGTCGATGAGAGAATAGAGAAGGCCTCTGGACAGATTAAAGATAACGCTAGAAATGAAATTGATGGCGTACTAAAATCTGAAATCCAAAACCTATCTAATGAGTTTGTCGCTAAATTTGATGAGCAAACTAAAAGAATGGATGCTGTAGAAATAGCAGCCAAAAAAGATGCTGAGTCATCTATGAAACTATCCTTTAAAGGTCAAATAGAGAAAGCTGTCAATGATGGCGCCCTAGAGGGAATCAGAAAAGGAACTCACAATGGAGCAAGGTTTGAGCTAAAGTCATCTGATATGACAATGGCTAATACCTTTACTGGTGTAGTCGCTGGAGAGCAAGTGATCGAAGATTTCAAATTTGATCCATCTAGAAAAGTCCATATCAGATCATTGATTCCTAATGGATCTACTGATGCTCAAACTGTAAGATTCCCTAAAGAATCTGCTTACACTGACAATGCAGCTGCTACAGCTCAAGGATCAGCGCTAGGACAGTCTGACTTTGATGTAACTGCAACTTCAGTAAATATGGAGAAGATTGGAACTTTTATGAAAGTAACTGATGAGCTTTTGAGTGATACAGCTGGTCTATCTTCTTATCTAGCTGCAAGAGTACCTAATAAAGTACTTTCTGTAGAGGATACTGAGATTCTAAATGGAGATGGATCTAGTCCAAATCTAGATGGACTCTTTACTGATGGAGCTGCTTTTGTAACATCTGGTGGAGCTTTTGATGATGCTGTAGAGTCAGCTAATGAGTATGATGTTATAGTAGCTGCTTTGAATCAGTTAGCTTTGTCTAACTATCAAGCGGATACTATCTTATTGAATCCTACTGATTTGCATAAGATCGTATTATTGAAATCTACTGCTAATGAATACCTAAGACAGCAAATCTATACAGGACTACAGCCTACTATCATGGGCATTCCTGTAACGATCAACACTGCTGTTACAGCTGGTAAGTTTTTGACTATGGACTCAAGAGCAGCAACTCAATACTGGATTAGAGAGAATCTAGGAATTGAGTTCTCTAGAGAAGATGGAACAAACTTCCAGAGTAATTTTGTAACTGTAAGAGCGCAGCTTAGAGCTGGTCTTACTAACTATGCTCCCAACGCTATCGTGCAAGGGACATTCTCAACAGCTAAAGCAGCTTTAGAGACTCCATAATCTAAGGAGCGATTAATTAAAGGGGATCTTTGTGATCCTCTTTTTTTTACCCCTGCCCTAAAAAAACTTTAAAATAATTAAAAAAAGTTTTGGTGGAATAAAAAAAGATTGTAGTTTAGCAGATGTAAAACAACAACAACACTAGAAATTATGACAGCAATAGCAAACAAATCAATCAGATCAAGCAAAGGAATCAGAATCGCTAAAGGAGACACTGTAAAACTTAATTACAGAGCAAATAAATACTGCGATGTTATAGTAGGAAATGACTCTTTCACTACAACAATGGGAGTAGCAAACTCTTACTTTACTTGGGTAATATAAAACAACTAACCAAGGGAGCCGAAAGGCTCCCATTAAAACACTAGAAATTATGGAACATTTAAGATTTAACAGACACGAAATTTTTACTCAAGAGGACAGGACTGAGGTATTAGATATACTTTCAGAAGTATCTAGAGAGGCTTACAAGCAAGGAAAGTCAAGATATGATGGAAACTATGGATCTATCTCTAATATGCTTTATGGCTTGTTTGATGGCTATCTTTACTTTGACTTAGCTATCCAATCCAAAGATACTTTATCAGAGGATTTGCACAAAAGAGTAGCTAAGATCTGGAAAAAGTCTTATGACTTTATAACTGCAAACGGAGAATCAATAACAGCTGTATAACTAACCAAGGGAGCCGAAAGGCTCCCAACTAAATCAAGCTATTATGAGAAACAGTCAAAGAGTAAGATCACAAAGATGGTCAGTAAGATTTAAAATAGGAGGAGATCCTCTGGTAATTGAGGCGGATTTCTGGAGTGTAGTAGATGCTAGGAATTGGATTGAGAAGTCCATAGGTCAGCGCCTTGTAGGTATCAGTAAAATCGTTGATTAATTAACTTACTTAAAATCAAACTATTATGGAGTATAAAAAAATCGCTTACTTTGTGGTGAGTAAAAATTATAAGGAGTTTATGACAGAGGATCATAAATGGACTATAAACTTCAACAAGGCTAAAGCCTTTGAAGATAGAAAAGATGCTGTAAGCTTTATCAGTAATCTTAGCCTAAGAAAAGCCAGTGTAACTGAGGTAGTGGACTGGTGGATAACAGAAAACAACCAGATAACTAAATCTGGTCAAGCATTAATTCAAAAAAAATAATATGGAACTAAAAAACTATAAAAGAATAAGCAGGCGCAAAAACATTATTAACATTAAAAATCAGCTCAGATGGTTGGGCTTTATGCTCTTCTTTTCAGTAATTGCAGCTCATCTAGTAGCTTATACATTTTTAAAAATAGTATTATGAGAAAACCAAGCGCCAAAAAAATCAAATGGGTTCTTATTACAGCGTTTGTAGTATGGGGACTGAGTTTAACTTTAAGATATGATGCTTATGCAGATTCATGTGCCATGATAACCTTAGCAATGTTAATTTATGCAAACGAATAAAAAAGACACTTTTAAACAATCTATGGATAAAATAGATAAGTCCATAGAAAAGATCCAGAGGCTTACTGATTTAATCAGAAGGCTAGACAATCCCCCCAGATCAAAATAATCCTTTTTTCATTTTTGTTGTTGAAGTCGCTCAGAGATGGGCGGCTTTTTTTTGCTATCTTAGAGATAGGATAATAGGATAATTTTGGAGATTAATCACTTAGGCTGCTTTGCTGAGTATCTGTTTTGTGCTGAATGTACTAAAAGAGGATATACTGTATCAATGCCTATTCTAGACTCTAGTATATATGATTGTGTAGTGGACACTGGTAAGGATCTATTTAAGATCCAGATCAAGTCATCTGAAAAAACTCCTAGAGGAAATGAGAACTCAGTTAATATTCCTTTAGATAATGCTAAAAATAAATACACAAAAGACAAAGTAGATTATTTTGCTATTTACAGCGGTTTTTACAGCGGTTTTTTTGTTATACCTAACTCAGGCTCCATGAAATCATTTAGAGCCTCTAAAAGCGGTAAAAATGCTATCTACTATGATAGATTTGATTTTGTTTAGTATCTTTGAATTGTAATTGTTTTTGTAATAAATTTAATTGTTTGGTTTTTAATTGAAAAGGCGCTACTTATCTGAGTGGCGCTTTTTTTTTAAATTTGTAAAAAATAAAAATTATGTTAGTAAAGATTTTAAAAGATGTTTATTCAGTCGATGGCTGGAGAAAAGAGGGAGAAATTGTGGAACTAGAAGGTAGGGAACTCAGACACTACTTAGCTGTTAATATTGCTGAAGAGCATAAGGTAGAGGCCAAGAAGGAGGTCAAGAAAGAGGAGAAAGCCAAAAAAGAAACTAAGCAAGCTAAGGCTCCATCAAAAAGAACTACTAAAAGATCTAAATAATGGGATTTAAGACTAGAGGCTATTTAAGTGAGCGCCCAGAGGAGTTTCACTATCAAACCAAAGTAAATTCTGTAACAGGATCAGAGCTAATTAACAATACATTAGCTAAAAGCTTTTTAAGAGTAGACACTACTGCAGATGATACTTTGATAGATAAGATGATAGTTACAGCTAGAGTCTGTCTAGAGAATTATCTAGGCAGGGATATTGTGGCTAAAAATAGAACTATCTATATACCTTATCTAGGATCTAGAGTGGATCTACCTTTTGCGCCAGTAGCATCAATCAGCTCAGTTACTGTAGATGGATCAAGCGCCTCTTATTCAGCTAAAGGATTAAATAATGAGATCATAGAGCTTGAGGAGCTGCCAGCTAAAGAAGTTAAAATCACTTATATAACTGAAGGCTTATCTGGGTCTAATTATGATCATGCTCTACTCCAGCTGGTTTCTACTTACTATGACAATAGAGCTGAATTTAAAACTGGGGAAGCTGTAAATGAGATCCCTACTTCTGTGAGGATGTTTTTAGCTGGAGAGAAAAATCTTTTTATTTAATGGATGCTGGAAGATTAGATACTAGGGTAGTAGTAAAGCGATTAACTAAGTCAGCTGATGGATATGGAGGCTCTACCTCCTCAAAATCCACAATATCTACTATCTGGGCATATAAAAAAGATATATCTGGAGATATAACTACTCAGAATGTACAGCGAAAAAAGTTTACATCCATAGAGCTGATAGTTAGAAAAAAGACAGCGGACACTATACAGGATAATGACATTCTACAGATAGAGGGGGACTCTACTGAATACAGGATTAATGAGATCTTTGATAGTGGTCATAAATATTACTCAACTATAAAAGCTACAGAAATTGGCTGATATTAAGATAAATAATAGAGATCTTAAGAAGCTGCAGAAAAAAATAGGGCAGCTCCAGAAACTTTCTGAAAAAGGATTAAGTACTGAGCTGGGGACTACTGTAGCTTTAGCAGATGCTAGAATGAAAAGGACTGTCAGTGGATCTGGATTTAAAGAATCAAAGGGCGGACTGATACAAGGTCAAAACTTTGGAAAGTCAGGAAATCAAGCTTTTGTAGAAAATACTACAATGTATTCACCCTATATAGAATTTGGAATTGGAAGAGATGTAGATCTATCAGAGCTTAGAGAGTTAGGTATTCCTGACAGCTATGCCTCTCAATTTAAAGGCAGAGGATTTACTGGGACTATACCTGTTAATCTAGGTACTAAAGAGGCGCCTAAATGGAGGATGATCACATTTCCCCAAGACAGAGCGCCTAAGCCTTTCTTTTTTCCAGCTGTAAGGGTGGAGCTGCAGAATCTGCTTAATAGAATTGTTAAAAGAATTAAAGATATAAAAAGATGAATGAGGCATTGCATCACTTGAGAGCTGTTTATTATACTAGACTAAATGGAACTATTACTCCTACAGGGGGATCACCAGTTCCAGCTTATAACAGAGTGCCATCAAATGCAAGCGAGCCTTATATAAAAATTTATTCTGTAGGGACTAGAGAAATAGATAGGACTCAGGATTCTTTTATCATAAATTGTGAAACTAGAATAGAGGTAGTAACTGGCTTTGATGGAGATTCTGGAGGAGAAATTCAGGCCAATGAAATAGTAGATGGAGTGATTAATGCTGTTAGAACTAGATCATCAGGCTATCCAGATTTAAGCTCCAGCAGTTTTAATGTTTATACTACAGAGATAGAGAATATACAATATCTAGAAGATGACTTTCAGGATAAGTCATACTTTAGGGCAATCATTGAAATATCAAACAGAATAGAAAAGCTATAATATAATGATCAAAAAAATATTTTTTTTACTATTTAGTACTTTTGTACTAGCTCAGCATAATGATGTTTATGGGCTTTGGGTAAGCCAGCAAGGGGAGTTTGTAGTGATAAAAGAAAATAATACTTTTCAGAGGTTTGTAAAAAATGACAGCATAAGAATCTTAGCAAAAGGAGATCTTGATGTAATTGATAATCAGATTTTTGTTTTTAGAAAAGATACTCTAGACAGCTATAGCTTATGCTTTTATAGAGGAAATGAAACAATGACAGTTTGTAAGCCTAGAGAAGATAAGGCTTGGCTGTTTTACAAAATAAGATAATGGATGATATGAGGATTTTTGGACTATATGGGCTGAATTTATCAGCTCTAATGATTAGTATAAGTGAGATAAATCCTATCCTCCAGTTTTTAGTATTAATTGCAACGCTAACTTATACGATCGTAAACATAATAAAAGCCCTAAAAAAATGAGTACAAACACTTCAAATAGAAATAAAGATATAAGACACTTTTTTGGATCTCTGATGATCTTTGGTATGGTAATAGCTATCATGTACTATCTTTCTCAGTATGAGATACCTAGTCAGAATAGAGACATTTTAACTACCTTGACTGGAATGCTGGCGGCTAGTTTAGCGATGATCATAGCGGCCATAACAGGGTCTAGACCTAATGAGCTGGAAGAAGCTAGAAAAGAAATATCATCTCTGAGAATGAAGGTTGAGATGCTAGTTACTCAAAAGGATGGACTAGAGTCTATGCTTATAGATATGCAGAATCAGACCATCTCTAGACTTCTTATTGCTGAAGATGTAGAAGGATCTGAGGGATGTAACTGTGATGAAAATGAATGTAAATGTAGTGATCAATGAATTTAAAAAACTTTAAAATTGAAGAATTTGATAGCCCAGATATGGAGGCAGGATCTGCCGCTGATTATATGTCTAGTGATTTCCTCAATAAGCTTGATTTGGCTAGGGATTATGCCAAAATACCATTCCACATCAATAGCGGAGCGAGATCGCCAGAGCATAACAAAAAAGTGGGCGGCAAACCCAACAGCTCACATCTCACTACAACAAAGGGAGGAGCTTGCGCAGCAGATATTAAATACCTTGGATCCAGAAATAGATTCATTATTGTCAATGCCCTGCTTAAAGCTGGCCTTTCAAGGATCGGAATCCATGAGGTTTTTATCCATGTGGATTCAGACTCCACAAAGGATCAAGATGTCATCTGGTTATATAAGTAATACAACAGGATCAACTCTATGCTTAAATTATTATTAGGTTTATTAGGCGGAAAAAATAATGAAAAGTCAGCTATTGGAGGACTGGCTTGGGAAATTAGAGAGGCTATAAAAGGAAAAGAGCTTGATCCAAAAGAATTAATAGAACTTCAAACCAAAATAAATGAAGCAGAAGCAAAACACAGGAGTATTTTTGTTAGCGGTTGGCGCCCCAGTGTTGGCTGGGTTTGTTCTTTGGCTTTTGCCTATCACTTTGTGGCTTTCCCCATTATTAGAACTTTATATCCAGATGTTGAATTTCCTCAACTGGACACAGAGCCTCTTTTTACTGTATTGATGGGAATGCTTGGCTTAGGAGGTTTAAGGACATTTGAGAAGCTAAAAGGGAAAACTTCTTAAGATGGCTAGAATCAAGGAGGTTTCTTTTTATAAAAAAATTAAAAAAAAGAGGAAAGGAGTTCATTCTAAGAATGCATCCAAAGGTCAAAAAGGATGGAAGAAAAAATATAAGGGACAAGGTAAAAAAAGATAATAATGGCGACTAGAGACTTATACAGTTCAAATAATTTTTATAGAATGTCTTTTGGAGATTATGGCTTTAGACTTCTAGACTATACACATGGGAACTCCTCTACTCCATCTGGAGAGTATTTTTGCTCTATAGAATGTACAGAGAATAGCACAATAACACTAACAAACGACACATCTGGAGGAGACTCTGGTCTTGCAGACTTTTCAATTAAAGAAGGCCATATTATTTACGGAAACTTCACTAATATCTCAATAACTCACGGACAGATAATCTGTTACTTAAGAAAGCCTAAATAATGTTAGGACTATCTTTCACAAATTTATCAAGGTCTAAAAAGACTAAAAAGATTATAAAAAAATATCTTCAAGATAATCTTGAGGATTTGTGGAATAATACAGAGGATAGGTGGCAGTCTTATAATTATCTAATTCCATTAACTTGGGATTCTATAAATGAAATTTGGGATAGATATAATGAAAGACTTCCTGAGACTTGGGAAGTAATGAATAGTAACTGGAACTCAGAGAGTGATCTATGGAATGAAATATAATTTTGTTAAATTTGTAAAAAATATAATATGGGAACGAGTTTAAGCGGCTTAAAAATAAAGGATACTTATCAGGGGATTATAAAGCTCACTGATAATGCTGCTGCATCAGGCTCTACTAGAGAGCTTACGGATGGAGTAGGAAATGATCTAAATATACAAGTAGATACAACTGGGAGGCTAGAAGCTACTTCTTTTGTTAAAACTTCTGGGACTAGTTCACAGATACTTTTAGCAGATGGAACTGTAGCTACTTCTATTGGATCTTCATTTATAGCGAATGATTCTGTAGGATATGATCAGCTAACGGATAGATATACAGCAAAACAAGATATATCTACTACTACTGGAACTATTAACTTAAATGCTGCCTCTTATGCGGTTTTTGAGCTTACAGGAAATGTAGGGACTGCAACTCTTAACATACAGAATATAAAAAAAGGAACTGTAATAGATATTTTACTATCTGGATCTGATTTATCAAGTGCGGTAATAACTTTATCTGATAGTTTCACAACTTCTGCAATTAATAAAGTAGGAAGCAATGATCTAGACACTAGCGGAACTAATTTGATTCAGGTAGTTTGTTTAGATGATAATGATTCAGATGCAATACTGAATTATGCAATAGCAACTTATGCAACTGATACAACTCCTTAATAATATGAAAGCAAAAACTATAAATGGTCAAGTAAAAATATATAAAATCTTACCATCACAATACACTAAGGATGATGGAAGTGTGATCCTAAATTTTAGAAATGCAGACTCAGCAGCTCATGAAGCTGAGGGCTTTTTTGATGTTATAAAGCCTAGCTATAATCCTTTAACTCAAACCAAAGGCGGCTTATACTTTAATGAAGATGATTCAGTATTCACCTATGATGTTACTGATATAGACTTTAGTCAAGAGGTAGATATTATTGGAGAAGATGGAGAGCCTACAGGAGAGACAGAAAATAGATATAAGATTGCTGAGATCAAAGAGAGTAAAATCTCAGAGATTAAATCAAAAGCAGGCAAAATGTTAGAGCCTACAGATTGGCAAGTTATAAGAAAATCAGAAAGGGATATAAATATTGATTCAGATGTTACAACAGAGAGAGCAGGAATACTTACAGAAGCTGATAGATTAGAAGCTGAGGTTAATGCTTTTACTTCTTACGCTGATGTTTTACAGTACAACGTAGTTTTTTTTCCATCATCTGATGAAATAGAATAATATGAGCTTTAACAAGAAATTTTTTACAACTGGAGGGATTGTAGCCTCTAGTAGTGCAGTAACTTGTACTACTGATTCTACAGACCCATTTGGCGATTCAAGTGGTGTAGCATTATATTCTTTGGACTACGATGCTTCAGACGCTGGAGGATTATACGATGGCACACCTACTGACGTTACATTCGGAGTAGGAGGACAGATAAACTATGGAGCGAGATTTAATGGGAGTAGTAGTAAGATAACAGTTTCAACAAGTGCAACTACACCTGTAGATTTTACAAGTGAAAATTTTTCAATATCATTATGGTTTAAAGCTGATAGCTTACATAGTGGTGCTTTAATTGGTAAGTGGAGTACAAGTGATGGAACAGGCAGAGCGATATTGTTACATACTAATTCCAATGGAACTTTTACTTTTTCAGAAAGGCAGGGGACAAGCGGTTTTAATTTAACTACAACATCTACTTATGTGGCTGATACTTGGAATCACTTTGTTTATGTGAGAAACGCAACGCAATCAATTCTTTATTTAAACAAAGTATCTGAAACCGATTCAAGAACAAACTCAATAAATAGTGGCTCAAATACTGAATTAGCTATTGGTTATCAAACAGGAGGATTTAAATACTTTGATGGCTCAATAGACCAAGTAAGAATATTCTCTAAAGCGTTAAGCCAAACAGAAGTAGATACTCTTTACGCAGAAACTGCTTGTGTATATACTGCGACTACAACTGATAATGATTATCCTACTACAAACCTTGCGTATTACAAATTAGACAATTCAGCAGAGGATGAAAAAGGTAGCTACGATGGTACTGAATCAAATATAGAATACAGGTTTGGGCGGTATGGTCAAGCTGCGGTATTTAATGGGAGTAGTAGTTATATAAGCACAGGAATAGGAATAGATAGCTATTCTTCACGCTCTTATTCTTTTTGGTTTCAACAAAATTCAAGCACAGGTAAATCAAGAGTATTTGGTGGAGTTAATGGTTCAGCTACTAATGGAGGTATGTTTAGGATTAAAGAAGATAATGGTCAAATAAATTACTATGCCATAGACAACACTGCTTATACATTTACCACAACTCTACCAAATGATGTGTGGACACATATAGCTTTAACTGATGACGGTACAACTGCAAAATTGTATGTAAATGGTTCTGAAATAACAAGTCCTTCAACTTCTTCATTTACAAGCACTACAAATACAAATTTACAAATAGGCAGAGGTATGTTAAATACTGGAAGTGCTGGCGATTACACAAACGGATTAATAGACCAAGTAAGAATATTTTCATCTGCCCTTACAAGTAGTCAAGTAACCGAACTTTACAACGAAAAACCTGAAACAGATACATCTAACTTTAAGGCGGTGTTGTATGAGGGTACAGGTGCAAGTCAATATATTTCTAATGTAGGAATGGACTTGGAAACAAATGGTGGTTTAGTTTGGTTAAAAGGTAGAGATAGTGCAAGAAACAACAGAATTTTTGATTCAGTTAGAGGTGCAACAAAACGTATTTATTCTGACGTAGCAAATGCTGAAGCAACAGAAAGTGGTTTAGATTCATTTGAAAAAAGTGGTTTCTTTTTAGGCTCTGTTGCAGGGATGAATGCTAATAATGAATCGTTTGTATCTTGGGTATTCAAAGGCGGAGGAGAGGCAGTTGCAGGAACAGGAACTGGAGTTTCAAACGTATCAGTATCAGCTAATACAGATGCAGGGTTTAGTATAGTAAAATATACAGGAGGTTTAACAAGTGCTACTACCTCTACAGGTGCAAGTGTTCAACACGGACTTGGCGCACCACCTGACTTAATAATATCAAAAGCATTGACAGGTACACATATTTGGTCAGTACGTTCAACTGCTTTAGACGATATGGCTGACACATTATGGTTACACGATGCTAGAAACGTTATTACTTCATATAGAACATCCTATCCTATTGCATCATCAACAAATGATGTTATGTACTTGAATTATTTAAATTCTGTTAATGTAAATAACCAAGAGGTGATAGCTTACTGCTTTAGGTCTATAAGCGGATATAGTAAGATAGGGAGTTATTCAGGTGATGGTAATCCAAATCACGAAATAACTGACGTAGGGTTTCAGCCAAATTTTTTACTCATAAAAAATACACAACGTTCAGGCACAGATTGGTTAATGTACGACAATAGGAGGGGAACAACCCCATTAGCATCTAATCAAAATTTTGCAGAGTCAACTTATGGAACTTCTTATGAAATAGAATTTATTAGTAACGGATTTAAAATAATAGATTCTACTAATGCAACTAATGAAAGCGGAACTGACAATTTCATATATATGGCATTTAAATAATGGAAGATTTAAAGATATTTCAGAAAATTAAAAAGTATTATATTTGTAAAAAATAAAGAATTATGGCGAGTACAGTATTTAATGGAACTGATCTGGTTTTGAAATTAGTAGCTGATGGAGGCACATTAGAGCCTCTAGGACATTCAACTTCATGCTCTATGACTATCAATCATGATCTTCCAGAAGCGACCTCTAAAGACAGCGGAGGCTATTCAGAGGCGATCTCAGGATTAAGATCCTTTGAGGTATCTTTTGATGGTTTGGTGGATTATACTGATGAGGGATCAAGTAAGACTAATGCTGATGGAATTATCACTTTAGTAGATAACAGAAGTAAAGTAGATTTCACTTTTGGAACTGCTACTTCTGGAGATCAGTTAATAAGTGGCGAAGGTTTTATTTCTAGTATTGAGGTAAGCGCTGAAATGGAATCAGCTGTATCTTATTCTGGAACTATTACTGGAACTGGAGCAATCACCATCTCTACCAACTCATAAGCTAGTACATGAATAGCAAAAGAGGCTACTATACTGCCAGTTTAGGCGGTGAGGATAGAGTCATGCGCTTTAATATGAACTTCTGGGCGGAGTTCTGTGATATTTTAGATGTAAAGCTTGAACAAATAGGAGATCTTTTTGATGGCGGAGTTTCTTTGTCTGCCATCAGAGCCTTAATTTATTCTGGTCTAGTTACT
>Ga0098045_1000396_pt1 | contig 17284 bp, 38 predicted proteins | sample 11_taG_FD_77071 | JGI IMG/M metagenome (GOLD analysis project Ga0098045, IMG submission 77071) | Marine viral communities from the Subarctic Pacific Ocean - 11_ETSP_OMZ_AT15265 metaG | ecosystem: Environmental > Aquatic > Marine > Oceanic | place: Pacific Ocean | collected 2015-01-16 | reverse complement strand
TTCTGAGCGCCTTTTTTTGCGTCTAGGTGTTACTGCCTAGGTCTGAGGGATAGCCCCGGAGAAGGGCGGTGAGCGTTTTCCTTGTGATCTTTTGGGGGTCGGCTGCCGTGGCCTTTTTCGATGATTAGGGGTCCGGGGCGCGTTTTTGGGCAACAAAAAACCCCCGACTGGTTGCCGGGGGTTTTCTGTTTTCTGTTGATCTTTAGATTTCTTCGAGCGTTTCCGCGTCGTAGGTGTGGAGGTAGTTCTGTAAGAACCCTTCACTCTCGAACCCTTCGCGCTGTGTTGGGTCGTCGCGGTAAGCGTCGAACAGTTCGCGGGCGTGCTCACCGTCGCGGGCTTCTACCTCATACTCATATGTTTCGTGAATGATGATTCTCACTCTGGTATTCCTTTCCGTCGGTAGCGTGGGCGAGGTCCGCCCTCCGCTATGTGTAGGGCTCCGACCCAAGTCCACAGAATCGCGCCGAACGCGACCAGGACGAACCAGGGGGCACCGGTGGCACCCAGTACCAGCCCGAGGGTGGCGAGGGTGAGCGTTACCCGCTCTCGCCTTTGTTGTGGCGTGGCTTTCACGCGTGGCAATGTGTTGGGCATTCGTCGCACCTTTCTGTTTGTTGTGGCATGTCTTGGAGGTAGGCGGTCGCCAGCTCTCGGGCTTCCTCCCTGTTGTCACACCCGGCAAACAGTAGGGCGGTCCACTCTATGAGTGCGAGGGCGGTGCCCAGCTGTTGCCGGTCGTGGATTGTTTTGTCTGCGATTTCTTCCAAGTCCCACCCGTCGAAATGGTGGGGCTCGGGGTATCCCGCGCCCGCCCAGTCGTCGCGTGTTTCTTTGTAGCTGTGGGAGTCCACATAACATGCCGAGGCTTCCCGTATGTCGTCGCGGTGATCCCCGCCGTCATAGCTGAGTAGGTCGGCGATGTTTTCGACAATCGCGCGCCGTAGGTAGAGCTCCAGTTCGTAGGGCTCGCCTTCGGGTCGCCCGTACCAGGTGCCCGAGTTCTTGAGTGTTTCGAGTTCCATTACTTGCCTGCCTTTCCTGTGGTGTGTGGGTTCTTGCCGTCGTACATATCTTGACCCCAGCGCGCGACCCAAGGCGTACAGAGTTCGCCAAAGTCGAGCCCGAGCTCTTCAGCTTTCGCTTCGTCTACCCAAGCGCGCCCGTGGGCGAGGCTGTGGGCTTTGTAGAGGTCGCCAGCTTCCACCGCGCTCCGGATTTCTAGCTCGGTGTCGAGGTCGTCGGCGGTCACGCGGGGGGTGTTCCACCGGTCCGCCCAACGCTCGGCGACCCGTGCCCAGATTTCGGGGTATCGGTCGGCGTGGTGTTCCAGCCAGTCGCACCCGATGGCGTAGGCGTCGGCTTCCTCCCAGTAGGTGAGGGGGTCGCCCAGGTAGGGACTGTGCCTTTCGACATATCGCGCCAGCTCCACAATGTCGTCCAGCGTGCTAGATAGCTGGAGGTCCATGTCGTCGCCGGTGTCAATTGAGGCGTGCCAGTTGTTCAACGCTTCGAACGCGATTTCGACCCACTCACCAGCGCCGAGGTCGCCGAGGCGTGCGAGGTCGTCGCGGTGCTCGGTGTGAACCTTCGACCAGGTGAGCGCCCAACCTCCGAGCGCGTAGTAGGTGACGCCCCGGACTGTCACCGTTGCGAGTTCATGGCGCAATGTTTCGCCTTCCCACAGCTCGGTCCAAGCGGGGGACGACCCGCCCCAGACTCCCAGCTGAGTGTCGGTGTCGCCCGTGCGCTCACACATGTCGTTGATGGCGTGGACCACGCGGACGCAATCTTCCATCGTGAAATAGGGAATGTCCCACCCGTTCCAGGTGTCGCCTTCCCGGTGGTATCCCCACGCGCCGATTCCATAGAACCCGTCTGTGGGGGTGAAGTAACCGCGCTGGAGCTTCCCGCCCCGCTCGGCTGCCGTTTCGTTTCTCATTTGTTTTTTCCTTTCGTCGCGGGCAAATCCCGCCCCACCATTCTCCAAGAGATCAACAAAACCCGTAGAGGATTCCGCCCGTTTTTGGGTAACGATTCCCCAAGGGCCAGCTATGCGTTGCCTATGTCTTCCCTATGCCTTTCCTATGAAAAGTCTGAGAGTGTGCTAGTTTCACTACCTAAGCGTTTCCTATGAAAAACCTTAGAGAAACCAAAGAGCCACCCAAGGGGGGAGAGTTCCCCGCCCCAGGTGGCTCAAAATCGAACAAGTGTTCGACCTTCACACAAACTGCGTCAATTTTCGGATTTCCCTAGGGATTATTCTTAACCGAATATTTGACTGATTTGAAATTGTTTGGCCGCTAGTTACCTTCCTTAGCGCGGATAGCGATCGAATCAGACAACAGCGGGTAGTGCATATTCTCCAGCGTTTTGCGGAAAGCGGTCCAAGCGTCGTTGCGCTTTGGCTCAACCCCGGCCGCGTACACATAACAGTAGGCTTCAGCTACTTTGTCGAAAAACTCTGGCGGGGTGAGATCGTCTTCCCTCGCCATAGTGTGCAGCCGTACCCAGTTACTGTCCTTGACAGCTTCAGCCCATTTCTCAATAGCTTTTTCCTCTGGCGACAGCTCAGCCTCACCGCTGAACAATAGTTTTATGAGTTCCCACATGGTTACACAGTTTCCCTTCGCCAGGCCGCTCCGACAACATAGAAGATCAGATACAGCATTAGGTAGACAATCATTGCGGTGATTACCGCTGTGTATCCGAGCGCCCTCATGACAACCTTCCACAACTCTTTTCCGGGGTTGTCTTCAGGCGTCACTTCTGTTTTCTCTTTCAGGCTGTTGATTATTTGTGCGTATCGCATTACTTACCCCCCCCTTTTTTTTCGTACCCTAAACTTTCCAGGCGATCGTTGACATGGCGACCGTTGCAGCAAGTCAGCATTCCGTATTTCAGAATTGCTGAAATCCAGTCCAGGTCTAGCTCTGTGCCTACTGTTTCTCCAGCTTCAATCCGCCATAGCAGATCGGCTAGATAGTCGTAGTTGTTGCCTTCGAATATGGCCACCGGGTATGGCACCTCATACGGTTCATCGTAAGCATTCTTCACCGTTAGCGGCTCTTTTGTGTTCATGTTCCAACTCATTTTGTTTCCTTCACCTTTCGATCGTTTCTGATTCGCTGGGGTAAATCCATCATGCAACCCCACGAACACTCATGGTCGTCGTCATTGCCGTGGTCCCACCACGCGGTCGAGCACTCCAGACACATGCCCATTTCCTCTGCATATAGGTCGGCCGGCATTCCGTCATCGCAAATATCGCACGGCATCATTGGTTCATTCATTTTGTTTCCTTTCTTATTTCGATCACCTGTAGTGCGTAGTCGTGAGCGCCAGCAAAGTCGCCCACCATATCGCCGCGCCATTTCAGCTCGGCAAGCTCAGCCGTTCGAGCGTCTACCGTGTACGAGCCATCGTGCCTATCCGGGCACTTCCAACACTCATAGGTGTAGTCAATCTGCCAGATCGTCATCGTGTCACCTCTTGACTGCCTTCACATAGCGGGCAGAATGGCGTACAGTCGAAAGCCCCGCCGTGGTTAGGGCATTCAACGGGTGTCTTCGCCAGCGTTGTCCAAATCGCGGCAGCAAACACGGCACTCATTACTGACTCACCGACTCACGGTATTGCGCCAAGCGGTACTTATTCAACACACCAGCCGCGGCCTGATAAGCGTCCTCAGTGACACCCTCCGGAACACTTCCCCAGGGCACCCCATAAGCCTTAGCCAACAGCTCAGCGAGCGCGTGCTGGTTATTGTCTTCGAGATCGTCTAAGACAACTTGAACAATCCGCGTGTCAATCGGGTTAGCGTAACTCATTACTGACTTACCGCCTTCACCGGCTCATTCTTATACGGGGCAGCGCCAGCGTCGATCAGCGCCTTATAGGTGGTCAGCATAGGCAGAAAATAATCCAGTTCGTCTATGCCGCTAAAAGACACTTCCCACATTCCGCCGAGATAATCGGCGAGCCAGTCGGCCTCAGCCTTAGTCAGCGTCAGCGTAATTGTTTGTTTGCTCATTTGTTTCCCTTTCGTGCCCGCGTCGCGCGCGGATAAATAGGAAACTACGCCCGTCCCGGCGGCGTGTCAAGGATCGGCGGGCCTTCGTAACCAAACCGTTATTAAACGCCCATTACTAGAACAAATGTTCGACAAGCCCGCAAACTGCGTCAATTTTGGCAATCCTCCAGGAAAGATTCTTAACCGAATAATTGACCGAATCTAACCGATTGGTTTATTCCCTCGGGCCGCGTTACAAGATCGGTGAGCCGGAGCCAAAACAGAATAACGATCACCTGGCACAACATGGTCAGCCTGCCAAGGATCATCTCTGCGAGCGCCCTCGCCACACAGCCAACAAATAGTCGCAGTCTCTCTGACCTCTTTAGCGCGCTTGCGGTAGTCACCGCTGTATTGACCGGTAAGCCTCTTCCGCTCGGCCTTCTTGTAATCCGAGTACCGGTTTACCGCAGCGCTGTGCTCTTCACACCTAGATCCATTACGAGACAACTTGCCACAGTCAACACACGGTTGCTTGAACTTATGCCCAGCCATGTCCACAACTTTCCCACAAACTGGGTCAATTTTTGTGATTCTCTAGGAAAACTTTTCAACCGAAAAATTGACTGAACGTAAACAACGGTTTGACTTCTACTCTTGTGGGCTTTCCAGAATCGAACTGGAGGAAACTAAACAAAGAAAGGAAGGAAACAAACAAAATCTCCGCAAACCTGCAAGCCCTCGCGGGGGGACCCCCCCCTTTTTTTTATTCAGTTATCTTGATGCAACAAAAACGAGTGAAGCAATAAAAGCTGCCCCCGTCAATGCTATTACATTACGGCTCAAGAACCCGAGAAACCTCTTCATAGTAGTTCCTGATCCCTGTAGCAATGTCGTCCTGAGATTCGTTGCTATAACGAACGTGGATGTCTGAAACATTCTCCACCGTCGAAATCTCTTTGACATAGTTTTGAGCTATCTTGAGCAGTTCTTCGTTCTTCGTCATTCCCGGCCTCCTAGAACCGTTTTATTTCTCCCTGATAGTAAACACCCTTTTGCAGTTCAAAGCAAGTAATAGCAGGCTGCGAGTCTTCCCCAGAGTTACGGCGGAACCAATCCGAACCGTTATCCATAGTGCTCGCCTGAACCCACCACCTAGACCCCCCCGATGGTGCTTGACCGAGCTCTTGAACTCTGGTGTGGTGAAAGTGTCCCGTTACGAGAATGTTCGCCGCGGCAAGGTACTGTGACCCAAACGTGGACTTCTTCCAGTGGTCTGGGATTTGGTCTGGGCGACGGACTTGGTGCCCGTGAACACAACCGATGATGTGTTGCGAGTCGCCGAAGACATCCAAGGCGAACCCTTCGTCCTCTGGTTGCGGAATGAGATAGGTAACATCCAAACCAATTTCGGTTGTTACTCGGCGTAACTGTTGCAGAATGACGATGCCCCAGTCGTCAACGCCAGGTCTGCCAACGGTCTGCTTGTTGTGCCGGAACTGGCAGTGGTTAGACGCGACGCTGCCGTAAGTCACAGGCGCATACTTGGCGCACATTTTGATGAGATCAAGCATTAGCGATGTGGCGACGTCCACGCTCTGCATAGGAGACAAGTCGTTGGTCGCCAACTGGTGTTGATCGGCCGCGTTGCTGACGGACTCAATAATGTCACCACCGTCAATGATTACGACCTTCTCGTACTTGCCGTTCTTTATAGCGTCCTCAATGCGGGCATAAGATTCAAACACGCGTTCCAACAGCTCTTGAGTGCCCCCACGAGAGCCGGTTTTGCCGACCTGGAAGTCAGATGGCACCACAACAAAAGCTTTGCCCTTAGACGTCTTCACAGCCTTTGGTGCTTTAGCTTTCTTCGCCTGGGCGTAAAGAGTTGGCAGATCAACAGAAGTTGATTTCTTTGCGAACCGAAACCGATACGAGGTCAACCATTCGCCATCCCAACGCTGCCACTGTGACGTCCGAGGCGCACCAACAATTTCGTATTCGTCAGGTGAGTAACCGCGTTGCTCCAAGAACTCATCAAAGTTAGGTGCTTCAGCTAAGCCCTCTGTTGTGGCCGTACCTTCGTTGCCGTCAAACTCTAACCCTGGGCGGAAACCGCTAGGTGCGTCAAGCTTCTTCGCTGGCTCCAAGTTCTCAAGCACAAGAGCACCGTTTCTTCCTGTGGTTCGAGATTGCCTTCTCGCTTACTCTTACTCCCCTGGCGCGCAACTCAGTCTCCAAAGCCTTCACGGACCAACTTGCATGGTCGTTGATTGCGTTGACAAAGATTTCCGAGTCTTGTTCGCTCAGCTCAGAGGCGATCGTCCTCACCCGGCAAGGAAAAGTTTTTACTGGTGGTTGTAGGTCTTCTAACATTATCTTCCTTTCTCAAGGTCAAGTTAGATCATCACGTCGGCTATGTCCGGTATTGACACGCCGAACTCATCGACTGCCGAAACCCACATTACCGCCCCAGCGTCCATCTTGTCATCATAAATCTTGTACGCCTCCAACTTGCAAATGTGCGAGTCGTCCGACCATACGCCTGCGTTAGTGCAACTGTCCGCCACCGCACGAACAAGTTTGTCAATGTCTGGTGGGACGATCGGTAGAGCTCTTTTGTTGGCGGGAACCGTTTTGGGTCTCGGCATAACAAAAAGCACCCGAAAAGCAACAGGACCGGTCAGGGTTTCCCAACCGGTCTCTGCTACTGCTTCAAGTGCTGCCTCGGTTACTCGTTTGCGCCAAGCCGGTAATTTCTTAGAAGCTTCCACAAACCTGTTATTGCCGACGCTTTTCTTCGAGCCTTGCGGAGCTGGAATCCCATAGGCCTGAAACGAAAGCTCAGGGTTTAGAACGGCGCGTCCTCTTCCAGAGGCTTACCGGTTCCGAATACCTCGTTCACCGCAGCGTGACCAATCTTGGGCGCGTCCTTCGAGCGACGCTCCACCTTCGTCATTTCGGTTGCCCGCACGTTCAAAGCGACACCCTTCGAGCCGTCTTTCTTGTCAAACAACTTCGTCTTCAAAGTGCCAACAACAGCGACCTGATCTCCCTCTTCAAACCCAGGCTTGCCAGTGACCGAAAAGTAGTCTTTGCCGACAACCTTCCACTCGTCCTGCTCATCCTTCATCATCTGAGAGTGAGCAACGTCGTAAGCGTGACCCCATTCAAACTGTCGCACCCCGTTGATAAAACCAGTGAACTCAATTTTTACAGCCATTAGTGTCCCTCCGTTTGGATATGTGTTTTTTCTACACAGTCATTATTACCACAAAGCCTTTGCCCCGGCAAGTAAGCTTCGCCCATGTCGTCCACAGGTGTCGAATCATCTTCAGCAAAATATCCGTGCCATGGCACACACTTGCCAAGCTCAGAGTCAACAGTCTTCATTCGTTTGCTTCGGCACGAAGCGCAAAAGATGACGTTCTTACGGGCTGTCGGCGACTCCCATACATAGCCGCAACGACGACAGTGGAGGACAGGCACTCCGCAAGTTTACATGTCTGACCCAATGATCAGCTGCAATGCAAGTTCGGCTTGTTGCGGGACCACACCATTACCGCAAGCGCGCAATTCCTCGCGCCTACCCACACCGGCACCAACAATGAAGCCTTCCTTCAAGCCCATCATCCATTCCGTAAAAGACGAAGACAGCCTGTGTGAGCCCTCTTTGCCGTCAGGCTTGGTTGGGTCAGGCGCTTTCCTGCCAATAATTTTCTCCCACCGTTCGATCGCGGGAAGAAACCTACCCCAATCGATTTCTTTCTTGTGGACCAACCGAGACAGGTTGACCGAATGTAAAGACCCGTGAGACATTTGCGACGACTTCATGTTGTCCGCGTAAAGATCTGTTGCCGTGGGTGTCGGCAAAACAGAATCGTTGTGGAACTCCCGAATAACTGTTTCCCGCACGTTCGCATAACCGCCTTTAGAGCGATCAATTTTGCTCTCATCCCTCGCGGGCAAATAGTCCATTGTGTTAGGCGTCGGGAACAAAGACTCCTCGATCGACTTTGAAACCTTTAGACCATTCATGGCCGCCAGCTCAGCCATCTGATCCCTCACCTGCAACATGCGGTTCTTCTCTAGCGCCTGCTTCTCGGTGATAGCACCACCGTCACCCTCAATAGCCGATGGCGTCCGCAGGAGAGATTCCTCTGGGATATGCGACAACGAAAACCCTGAAGCGTCTGTGGGGAGCTCCCGCGTCGGAAGCGAGTACGCTTTCCCATCGAGCATCGTACCCGAGCGAGGCCAAGTCTCCGAGAACGGCTCCCAATGCTCGCAAAGCAGGCTTTCCTTCTCCGGCTTCTCCCATACACCACGGGCACTGCTCCAAATTGCTATCAGCTTTTGCACTTAGTAATCCCCTCACATTCTCAATAACAACCAACTTAGGCTGCAACACATCGATCGCTTCCGCAAACTCACTCCACAAGCCAGACCTAGTACCAGAAGCCATACCAGCCCTTCTCCCAGCAAGAGACACATCCTGGCAAGGAAACCCGCCAGTCAGAATATCCACCGGCTCCACAGAGCTCCAGTCCACCTCTGTTACGTCACGGTAGTTCGGCACACCGGGAAAGTTATGTTCCAAAATTGCCGAAGGAGCGTCAGCCCACTCGCAATGCCAAACAACCTCAGCGCCCGTCACTGCGCTTACAGCAAGGTCCAACCCGCCATAACCGCTAAAGAGAGAACCGATTTTCATTGAACACCCCCACGGCTTGAACAAACGAGGAGCGTGTAATCGCAGGGCTTTTGCGTGCTTGGCGTTACACGCCCCTCACCTGAAGCATATACCGATCTACTCATTTGCAACCGAACTCCCCTTCACGACACTCCCAATGCTCACCCTGCTCATGCAAAGACCGAACCCACTCACGCTTACCCGGCCCTTGCGCGGCAGGAGCCAACGGCTTACCCCACTCGTTCACAACTTGTCGCTCCGGCAACGGGTCGTTCTCCCAAGCGTCAGCGTTCAACCAAGTAGCAGGATTCTTCGTGAACTCAAGTTTGCGGTTCGGATCATCCCGGTACTTCTCCACACCTTCCAAGATGACCGAAAGCTCAGCCCTCTTCAAAGCACCCTCAAGAGCCTTTTCTGCTTTTCGCTTATCTGCCTTCTTCGGATAAAGCTTCCAAAATTGATCAAAAATATCTCTCTTGTTTTTTAGTTCTTGTTCTATGGTTCTCGTTAGGGCGACATTTTTGTCCCCTCGTCGGACATTTTTGTCGCCTCGTTGGACAATTTTGTCCTCTCGTGGGACATTTTTGTCGGGGGACATTTTTGTCCCATTCGGCTCATCCATGACCAACGTGTAAATGTTCGAGTGATACCGACCACGGTTTTCTCTGTGGATTGCGCCAACCTCTTGCAGCTCCACTACAGCACGTTCAACTGTCTTCACAGACGCCCCCATACGCTCCGCAAGAGTTTCTCTTGACGGAAAAGCGCGATGAGTGTTGTAATCCGCATACCGCGCCAAAATCGCGTACAACCGAAAAGCGCTGTTAGAAATCTGCAAGTCAATAACCCACTCCGGGACTAAAGCAAACTTGCGTTCCAGACTGATTGTTGACGTCACGGGTTTACCTCCAAACCAATTCGAAATCTTTGACTACTTGGCTTTTCGAGATGATCGGCAACGGATCTGTTGCAACCCCATCTATATGCAACTCAAAATGCAGGTGAGGTCCGGTGGAGATACCGGTGCTGCCTACCGCGCCTAAGACCTGACCGCGCCCCACAACAGCGCCGACCGTGACATTCTCCGGAACCGAATCGTGCTGAAGGTGAGCGTAGATGCTTTCCCAACGCTCTGCTTTATCCTCGGTAACAGGCACAATATGTTCTATTTTTATCCAGTTTCCGTAGCTTCTCGCGTAACCAGCCTCGGCGACAATACCGCCCAGGATCGCCTTCACCGGCTTGCCAGCGCCAGGCACAAAGTCAACACCTTTATGGTTGCTGCTACACCCAGCGCACGGCGCAACCCGCCAACCGAAATGACTGCTAATCAGCGGGTTGTCCACCGGCAGGACGGCCTGCGCGTAGTTGAAATAGTTTGGGCGGTCGATTTCCTGCTCGAACCGGCTACTGTTGTGAAATCCAGGTCCGGTCATGTCCAAAACGGAGATGCCGTCGAGTTGCAACGGGTCAGCAGCCTGACCGCCTTGCCCAACTTCTGAAGCCGAACTACCAGATCCTGCTAAACGTTCGACCGAATCCGGCATCAAAACCATCGGGGTGAAGACGTAAGCCGAAATCAACACATACGGCAATGTCATCCCACTTCTTTGAAACGCTTTCCTAACGCCTAACACCATTGTTCCCCTTCCATTCCCAATAAGAGGCAGCCTTCTTTGCTTGCCTCTTATGTTCCTTCACGTTCCGAGGGTGGTCAAACGACTCTTCCCTCAGTTCCCGCAAGTCAATGCCGAGCTCTTCAGCCCAGTTGACCCTAGTAGTACCCTTCTCCGTCTTCATACACTTCCTTTGTTCCGTCCGTTTTCAGAACGTACCAGAGTAAAGTCACCACGTCAAAGACCGGGATGCTAGAAGCCTGCCAAGAGCGAAGTTTGTGTCCTTGACGGCGCGCAGACTCAGCAACTTGGCTGACCGACTCCATCTCGCCGTTATACCTTGCACAAACCGCCATCAACCACTCCGGCTTATCCAACAACTTAGAGCCCCCATGCCCACGATTGCGACGGTGATGCACAACCAAATCGTTGCTCTCGCCACAGTGAAAACAGTAAGGGTCGCGCTCTAAAACAAGTTTTCTAATCGATGCCTTCATTAGTTCTCCCATAGTCGTCTTCGAAACGCACAATGTCGGCAGGATCGATAAAACCAGCGGTAACAGTGAAAACGTCCATGTCGCCCACCATCGCAGACAAACGGTGCAGCTGACCAACATCAATGTAAATCGAGTCACCGGGACCGATAAGGAACTGCTCTTCTTCAAGAATGAGCTCCCCGTTTCCAGACTCCACAAACCAGAAATGCGACTGACCCTCGTGCAAATGCAAAGACGTTCGCTCACCCTCACGAACAAGGAACTTACCCATCACAAAACGCTCAGTGGCAAGCCAATCGTCCTCAGACCCCCACGGCTTCTCAGAGGTCATCCTCCAGCCCCCCAGCCGGCCCCTCGGAACGATACCCCCCCCAGGGAGGGTTTTTTTGTCAAAACCGAATTACATTCGTCACAAGTCAAAGTTGGCGATGCGTCGAGCGAATGCAGAACAGTACGTTCGTGCTCACAGTCGGGGCAACTGTAAACGTAAGAGGCCATATCAAAGTTTCATTTCGGCTTGCATAATTTTGGACATTGTTGCATTAGCCATTATTTCACTCTCCAAGCCCTTCAGTTTGGTCCTGACACGGTTTACCTTGGCTTTGCAGACATCGCGGTTCCAGCGGGCGTCCGCAGCCTCAAAACGCGCCAAAGCTTGCCGGTCAGCAACAGTGCCCTGCGCCTCTAGAAAAGCCTTCGCTTCGATCAAATCCAGCTCGCGTTCCGCATCGGCTAGATCGGTTTCAGCCTCAAAGAGCGCTTCCACTCCCTTGCGGGTCATCGCTGTCAGCTCCTGCAAGCCCTTCACTATCTCGGATGGCAACATTTATTGACTCCATCCTTTCAAGCAGGTTCGCTCGCCAAAAAGCAGTATTAGCGTCATTTCTTCTTACCGCTTCCAGATACGCCTGAAGAAGCTCCTGAGCGCTGGCCCTCATTACCTGAAAGTCCCTCTGCACGATTCTTCACCTGTTCTAGCGTTTTCTTGTCCGCACCCGCGGCTTGAGCTTCTGCCCACAACAAACGTAGCGCACTCACGTCAGTCAACGCTTCCGCCTCCGCCACATAGTCACGAGACTCCGCCGGAACCTTACGCATCTCCTCACGAGACGCACGCTTGTTCCCGTGCATACCAAGGTTGGCAAGGCACCTGCCCACAGATGACGTTTCTGTGAGCTCCGCTGCGAACTGGCTTGAGCCCTTCTTCTCCGTGGCGTAACCAACAGCCTTCGGCAAACCAGCCGCCTGATCTCCCACATTCAAGTAAATGTAAGTCTTGAAAATCCACTCTTGGTCATCCGGCACAAGCTCCGTGATGATACGACCATCCTCGTGCCTGGCATAGAACTTCGCAATCCTAACCTCCACCATGTCATAGTCATTTGGGTTCCATCTCATTACCGTTCTCCCTTCACTACAAGCCAAGGCTTTCCTTGACCTCTTGACTGCCTCTGCGCCACCACAACCTGTTTGCCGTCGCGCATGACAAAACCATACTTTGCTTTACCCATAGAATCCAGCACAATCGACTTTGTTTCGTGAAGCAACTTCTCCGCCTCAAGGAAACCGTTGTGAGCCCGCAAAAGCAACTCACCGTTCTGCCCCAAGTCGGTCTGCTCGTCCAAATCAATTTCAGGATTCATGTAGCGGACAGCCTCATACGTTGCCTTGCTGCCATCCCACTCAGGCTTCTGAACATTCTGCAAGTGATCCCAGAACCGAACCGCAGAAGCAATCTGCGCCTCTATCTGAAAGTTGTCACGGTCAACCCAACGCTCCTCATAGTTCCAACCCGCAACAGCGACAATGACCGACTTCTCCAAACCGAAAACAGACATGTAGTGCTGCACCTGCGCCACATAAGCAGGAGGAGCCTCACCCCAAGTCCCACGAGACGTCTTCACCTCCACCACAATCCACTCATCATTCTTCCGGTCATAAGCAAGCGCGTCCGGGTTGGCGTGCAAAAACTCATAGTCAGGGTGCCGGTAAGTGCCAGCCTCATAAACCTCATACTCCGGGTGTTCCTCCGCCCACAAAGCAAGCACAGGCTTTTCAAACGCCCGACCGAACCGAACCGACCACGACGACAAGGGCGGGTCAGGGATTTGGCCTGTACGTTTAGCCCACAAAGCAAAAGCAGACTCCCACGGGTTCAACCCCATGATCGTCCCAATCTCAGAGCCACCAACACCGTGACTCCTCATCTCATGCCACTCATCGGAACCAGCCTCGACAAAGCCAAGCTTTACCGCCCCGTTGAAAGTGTCATCCTCCAGAGTTTTGAAAATACCGTTTTCATCCATAGGATTACCTTATGACTAACGGCAGACATCTCAAAATGCTCTACTTCGAACTGCAAGACATCATGGATGCGCAAGAAGAAACACTCGGCTGTCAAGAAGCGCCAGATCTGTTCTTCCCGGAAGACCACAGCCAAAAACAAATCCGAGACAACGCCGTCGAAGCTGCCAAAAGTTTATGCAAAAAATGCCCCATCCAACTTGAATGCCTCACCTACGCGGTGCAAGCAAAAGAAGAATGGGGCATATGGGGCGGGAAAACCCCGAGAGAGCGTCAAGTAAAACGCTAACGCGGGGCTCACAGCCCGCTAGACGGTCTTAGCCGTCCTCTTCTGGCACATCCAATTGAACCACCATGGTGGCATCCAAAAGTGCCTCAGCGAGCTTCCTCGCGCGTTTGATGGTCAAAACAAGCCGACCGCCACCCTCGTCGTTCACTACATCAAAAAAGTCATCGCAAGTAACGACAAGCTCGTCACGATCCTTTTCCGTCTGATACATCTTTACCCTCCAATACTTAGCTAACTAGATGCTTGCAGTAAACCACAAACCAAAAAAGATGTCCAGCACATTCCTGGCAAACAAAAACCCCCCTTAGTGTCAAACCGAAGAGGGGCTCTTGCTTACAAAGAAAGTTCTACTACTGGCAAGACTCGCACTCTAGAGCTTCCATTGGGTCTATCGGGCACACAATCCCGCCAATTTCTTCCATCAAATCCAAGTCAGCCATTACTTTCCCGCCCGGTCATACTGCAACACGGAAGTAAGCAAAGACATGACACCGGCAAGCGCACTCACCGACAAAACCATGATCCAGTCAACCTCAAGCACGCCAATAGCAGCCGAACCAATCGCGGCCAGAGCGGTCTGTGCAATAGTTTTCGCACAACGCTCCCCCGCGTAATCCATATAAGCATTGATTTTATCCATCAAAGTTTTCCTCTTTCCTGTTCAGCGACTTGTCTTCCCACACAGCACCGAAAATGTAACTGGTGAGAATCAATGTTATCAAAGCCACACCACCGGTTACAAGATCGCTTATATCTGTCATGGCACCAGTCAAAGCTGCGAGAGAGCTCGCAATCAGCATAAAAGCCCCAATAACAAAAGACGCCAAAATGTAACGGCGACGGTTCTTCCACGATGGGTGAGCCATAATGTGCCTTATTCCTTTCAAGTAAGAGTTAATGAATTGTTTAATAAACATCTGTCATCGGGTCATCACAGCGACCAGAGGGGACACAATGGCTGCGAGGAACCCGAACCCGCCGATGGCTTGCCACATACGCATCTCAAGCTTCCTAATGCGCGCCTCGTGATCCTCAATTTTGTCTTCCGAGTCAGGGAGGGCGTTAGCAATCTTTTCGAGGAGGCGACCTTGCCTTTGCACCTCAGCGTAAATATCCCGCATTGACACCCTTACAGCTCCAGTTTCTTCATCAGCCATTAGCGCAGCGCCCTCCTAATGTCAAAGAATCGGCGGAGGCGTGCGCTCATCGGTTTGACCACGCGAGGCGGGACAGGCTTCTCCAGCTCCTCGATGAGCTTCTCAACCGTGACCGGCTCCTCGATGATAATCTCAGGCTCAGGCTCAAAGTAAGGCATGGGATCTACCGTCTGCCCCCAAGTTCTCGTGGGGTGTCGCACCTCGAAGTGAAGGTGTGGGCCTGTGGAGGCACCGGTGTTACCTGACCAGGCAATCCGTTCCCCGCGTTGCACTTTCGTGCCTTTGTTTAGGTGTGAGGGTTCCCGCAGGTGGTAATAGACCGTAAACAAGTCAGGTGCGTGTTTGACAATAAGCGTGTACCCGCCGGAAGCACCAGCACCTTTATGCACGATCGTGCCGTCTGCTGGGGCTGTGAGGGGTGTCCCTGTGGGGCAGGCAACATCAACACCGTGATGGAACTTGCGCTTTCCGGAGATCGGATGCACGCGCCAGCCGAAAGGCGAGCGAGCGTTTACTTTGTATGGTTCAGGCCAGGGTTCGCTTAGTTTCATCGGGCACCACAGAACCCCGTACAGTTGTGGGATGTTTCACAGTAAGGGCAAGGGCGCTCACTCATCAGCGGGTTCCTCGGGAACTGCTACCCAATCACCGGCTTCCTCGTCCCACTCATAAGCAACCGTGTCAGCATCATCCGGCAACGCAACGGGTGCCACCCACAGACAAGTGCCCTCATCCAACACCCACGACTCAAAAGGCTTAGGCGGTATAAACGCGTCCCGTTCCTCATCGTAAGTGAACCCAATGCCCGCGTGGTTGTAACGGGTGCCGTCTTTGAAAGTTTCAACCCACACACCGCCGAGACTGTCAGAACACCACTCTAAAGAATGGGCAACAATCACCCTCAGCACCAAACCCGTTTCGTCTATCTCAGCGAAGCGTCTCACGCCGCATACCTCACAATCACAATGCCCGAACCGCCGTCACCCGAAGTTGTCCCACTGTTTTCGGCACCGCCACCGCCTCCGCCGGTCCCGTCAGCACCGGACCCAGCCGTACCTGAATGACCGTTAGAGCCGCCCCCGCCTGGTGCCCCGCTGACATTAGTATCGATGTCGGTTCCAGCGCCACCGCCAGCGAAAAAGTAGGCGTCCGCTGAACCGCCACCGTCTAAACTGTAAGTGTATTTGTCACCAATAGTTGTGCCCGCAACGGTTGAACTGTTGGAACCCCAATCGTCAAGGCGTTTACCAATGCCACCGTCCACTGTTTTGCCATAGAACTCGCCGTCGCGGCGGTGTTCCCAGTTGCCTCCTGGACCACGCGCAATGTGACCTGGTGAACCGGCACCTCCACCACCGCCACCTTTTGAATTTGTTTCTGGCGCACCGCCACCATCGTGACCCTGCGAACCAATGCCCTCGTAACGCACCGCAGTAAATGAGTCGATTGCCGAACCGCCGACACCTGTCGCTCCCGACCCAGAAGCGCCACCGCCACCCGAACCGCCAGACCCGCCATCGTTACCGTTATAGTGGCCGAAACCGCCACCCTTCGCCGTCAAACCGGCAAAAGTAGAATCGGAACCTGTGTTGCCACTGCCAGTTGCTAACACCCCAGCGCCACCATCTCCAACGACCACAGAATATGTGCCAGCCGAAACTGTCAAAGAACTCAAAATCAGCCCGCCAGCGCCACCACCGCCACCCGCGCCGTTACCAGCCCCGCCCGAACCACCGCCCGCGATAATCAAACATTCAACCGCACCGTCCCGCGTAACAGCAAAGTCACTCGAAGCGGTGAAAATATGGTAACGGTAGCCGTTAGCCTCACCCTCATAATCACCGCCGGAACCTAAAGGCGCACGCTGGGCAGAAACATTGTTCGACTTGTTGAAGTTCGCAATCGAACTGTTAGCCATACTTGTGACAGCCATAACCGCCCCCTTAGACTGTTACTTCGGCACCGAAAGCATTGATGCTGAGCGCGTTAGCGTCACCCGCCGAAACCGTCATTACATCGGTAGCCAACATCGTGATACCAAGAGTCAGTGTAGTTGAGTCGTTCGCGGCAACCGGCACATCGTAAGCAATGTAATGCTGGTTCGAGATAGCATCACCATCCACACGGATAGCCAACCGGAACGTGCTCGCGCTCGCGGTCCGGTTCGCGATGATTACCGTAGACACAACTGTTTCGGTGCTGGATGGCACCGTGTAAAGGTCAGTCAGGGAAGTCGCAGTCAGGTCAAGTTGCCCGAGTGATTTATATGAGGTAGCCATTGTCTCTTTTCCTATGCGCCCATAAGTAGAAAGTTAGTTTCAAAGCCGCCGCCGCCGCCGCCGGATGTGAACGGGACCCAAGACGATCCCGTATAGTATTCTACCCCGTCCGTGTCTTTCAAAAAGCAAAACATACCTTCTGTCGGGGAAGTGATTGCCGCGTCGCGAGCAGTCGAGTCAGCAAACGTCATCACCGACTGATCCATCAAATAGTCGTTTACATCCGCCGCGGTCAAAATCTCGTTGACCTGAAAATCCTTATATGGCATTATTGTCCTTTACCAACTCAAAGTACCTACGTCTAGTTTACCGAATACCGTGTCGTCCAACACGATGGGAGCATAACGCGTTTCCTGGAAACCAAGATCAACAGTGTTGAACTCCGTATCTACTCTACGCGCAATCCTAATAACTTCCACATACCTGTCGATCGGGTC
>Ga0098045_1000393_pt1 | contig 17555 bp, 16 predicted proteins | sample 11_taG_FD_77071 | JGI IMG/M metagenome (GOLD analysis project Ga0098045, IMG submission 77071) | Marine viral communities from the Subarctic Pacific Ocean - 11_ETSP_OMZ_AT15265 metaG | ecosystem: Environmental > Aquatic > Marine > Oceanic | place: Pacific Ocean | collected 2015-01-16 | reverse complement strand
TTTTTCTTTGTTTTTCCCTTTTTTCCGTTTTTTTTTAATTTACGGGATTTTCCACCTCCTTTGTAAGAACTCCAATTTATGTTATTATTTGTATATTCTTCCCAATCTTTTGCTGCTTTTGCATTTGCTGTTAATGGTGGGTCTGGGTCTACTTCTTCTTTTGTTTTATCTCTGTATGCATTTACATTTGCTGCAATTTTATTTTCTGCATGTTCTTTTGCTAATTTTGCTGCTTTTTGTTCGGTTGATAATAATGATTTTGCTTCTTCTGCTGCTGCGTTTGCTGCTGATTTTGCTTCTTCTGCTTTATTTTTTAATTGCTTTATATTATTTAAATAATTTAAACTTGGTTTTTCTCCCGCTTTTTTATTTGCCGCTTGTACTGCTTTTTCTGCTTCTTCTGCTTTTTTTAGTAATTCTTCTGCTTTTTTTAGTGCTTCGTTTGATGTTAGTGTTGTTCGTAAGTTTAGTAGTGAGTTTGGATCTGGTGCTGGTGAAACTGCTTGTATTGGATTTGTTATTTCTTCTTCTGTTGATGCTGGTGCTGGTGCTGCTGCTGCTGCTGTTGATGCTGGTGATGGTGCTGGTGCTGCTGCTGCTGCTGTTGATGCTGGTGTTGGTGTTGGTGTTGGTGTTGGTGTTGGTGTTGGTGTTTTTGTTGCTGCTGCTTCTTGTATTGGATTTTTTATTTTTTTTATTGGATTTTTTGTGTGATTTACTTGTGTTAATGCGTCTGACAATTTGTCATCAGTTTCACCATCCCAAATTTCTTTAGCTTTATTTGCTCTTTTTATTGCTTCATTTGCTGTGCCTGATACATTTTTTGATTTAGTTTCTAAATCATCAACTTTTTCTTTTGATTGTAAAATAGTATATTTAAGATTTTTTAAACTTTCTTTACATGTCTTTTCAATTTCTTCAGTGTGTTTGTTACATTTTATTGTATCATTTTCAATATTATTTACAGATGTTGTTAATTCCTTCATTTTATTATTTTGTTTGTCAATCAATTCATTAATATCTTTTAATAATTTGTTATTATTTGTAGTAATTTTATTACTAATTTCAGTAATTTCATTACTAAATTCAGTACTATTATCAGTACCATTATCAGTATCATTATCAGTACCATTATCAGTACCATTATTATTTTTTTTATTAGAACCAAATAACCAATTCATACTATAAATAAATTATTATATATTAGAATGATATAAAATAAAAAATTAAATAAAAAATTTAAAAATAAATGTAAATATAAAATATTTCAATATAGTTTTAGTTTTTTTATATGTTTATAGTTTATAGATTATCGTTGTTATATTAAATAATGTCATTAAACAATCAACCGATTATTAATCCTTATGATAATAATAAAATGGATAATAAAACTTGGGATTCAGTTCAACAATATTACGAATTGAAAAAACAAAATCATAATAAATTATGTAAAACGTGCAAAGAAGGCAACACAATGTTTGAAACAACATATGATTCTAAAAGTAGTACTCGTGTATTAACTGCCAATTGTACCCATAAAAATTGCACTTATAACATTAAAATATCGGCAGGTAATTATATTCCTTACAAAGACTTGATTGATGAATTGAAAATATCTGCGGATAAAAACAAAACCAATATAATCTTGGAACATAACAACGCACTATTTAATTACGAGCCAAGCAATGATGTGCAGGAATTATTACTACAACGACAAGATAGTATAGAATTATATAATAATTATATGATTGAATTTGCGTCAAAAATAATAGATAAATCCTATGAAAAAGAATTAAAAGCATTATACGTTCAATTACACGATAAACAAATAGAATACAAAATGAATTGTAAATCGCTGAAAAAATTACCCGAAAATTCAGTAACCGCAGAATCACGTATTTTAAAAGAAAATATAGATTTATATCTTAACCATATTCAACCAATCGCAGCAGAAATAAAACGCAAAAGTTATATGGTTACAGAACAATTATTAAAAGATAACAAAAATATGACAAAAGTATTGGAATATAAGTATTCATTGGATTTTTTGGAATGCGTGGTAAATCCAGCAAAAGTACTGAAAATGAACATTATTAAAGGTGATAAAACAAAACCCAAGAAATCCAAGAAATCCAAGAAAACTGATAAAACTGATAAAACTGATAAAACTGATAAAAAACAAGTATCTATTAAAAAAAAGTGATGATATAATAAAAAAATAGTAAAAAAATGAAATGTAAAATAATAATTTGTTATAGGTTATTATTATTTTATATAATTTATTATGAGTTCATTTTGCCAATACAAGCTAACCCGTAAAGAATGGGAAGGACTTGAATACCCAATTGCTCCCGCAGAAAAAAAGGTATGTTCAATGATTATAAATGGTTATAACGACTCCACTATTTGTATATATCCATATGAGTCTATTTTGCAATATTTGAAAATTAATGTTAATGAAATGTCACCTACCAAAGTAACATCGTTTCATCAATATATTTATAAGACTTATATGGAAACCTTGATTAGTTCAATCCATGATAAATATTTGAATAGTCCAGATAAAAATATTAATTATACGCAACATAAAAACGAATATAAATTTAATTATAAACCCCCAAAACATTTATTTACGTCCTCTGATAAAATTCGTTTTTCAAAGAATACCGCAGAAGAATTGCAAAAGCAGACAATAATTTTTGAATATCAGTTGCTTCAATTATATCGTAAATTTTGTAAATATATTGGTTTAAAAAATGCTAAATGGCAGTTATATTATTATGCCATTAATAAAATGAGACAATTACATATTCCGCTCCAAAACTCGCAATTGCTTGAAAATATTAAAAATACATTGAAATTATATGAAAATAAAGTACAGTTTGATTATCTATTATTAAATGGATGTGCAATGATTGAAAGCAGACAATTAGATAATATTATCTTTTATACAAAATCATTATATTCCCACCAATCACAAATTTTTGATGAATTTCGCCGAAACAATATTCAAGATAATGATAATAGCAATAAAATTGAAGAAAAAAATAATAATGATGATAATGTAAAAACCCAAGAAAATAATAAAAAACCCCCAACATTGCTGTTATATATTGCGCCAACAGGTACAGGAAAAACATTGACACCCATTGGATTATGTGCACAATATAATGTAATTTTCGTGTGTGCTGCGAGACATGTGGGTTTATCATTGGCATCTACGGCGTTATCAATGAATGTAAAAATAGGAATTGGGTTTGGATGTAATTCCTTGACAGATATTCGGTTGCATAATAATTCAATGGATACAAAATCGGCAAATATTATTCGTGATTATAAAAGTGGAGGAATTCGCAAAGGAGACCATATGGCAGGTGACAAGGTACAAATGATGATTTGCGACGTACATTCGTATATACACGCAATGAATTATATGAAACAATTTGAAACGCAAGATAAACCATTATTAACCTTTTGGGATGAGCCCACGATTGGATTGGATGTATTGGAGCATGATATACATTCATTGATTTCGTCCAATTGGAAAGAGAATACAGTGGAATATATGGTATTATCATCAGCAACATTGCCAAAGATTGATAGTCTAACGCCAACAATTGAATCGTTTAAACGTAAGTTTGGAGAAAGTACAGTTATTTCGCAAATAGTTACGAATGATTGTAGTAAATCCATACCAATTATTGATAATAATGGATATATGATTATGCCCCATACATTAACAAATGATTTTGAAAAGTTGAGAGAAATAATTACGCATTGTCAGGAATATACGACATTGTTGCGTTATTTTGATTTGACGGAGGCGTGTGCGTTTATACAATATGTGTTGAGACATATTAAGAGTGATGTGAATTTATTATATGCGTTGTTTGACAATGATATTGTGAATATTAATTCTGAAAATATTAAAAAGGTGTATTTGCGGTTGATACATGAGTTAGATTTGGAAGAATGGGGGTTGGTATATGAATATTTCAAGGGTAAGCAAATGAGAAAGTTGTTGCCGAATAAAAAAAATAAAATAGTGGCGGAACCTTGGAATGGATTATGTGGAGTGCATATTACGACGGAGGATGCTTATACATTAACTGGTGGTCCAACAATTTTCATAGCAAATGATGTGATTTCAATGGCAAACTTTTATTTGAAAGATTCCAATATTCATTCATCAGAAATGTCAAGAATTACAAATATAATTAAAAAGAATAGTGAATTGTCAAGAGAAATTGAGAAAAACGAAAAACGATTGGAAGACATTCAAAATAAAAATGTATTATCAACCGCAGACCCATATAAAATGAAATCATCGGCAAGTGCCAATTCCAAGGCGGCATTGGTGGATAATAAAGAAATTCGTGAATTACAAAAAAATATTACAAATCTCCAATCAATGATTAAGTTGGTGTCGTTGGATGAGGTATATTTGCCAAATACTAAAAACCATTTGAATAAATGGGCACCAAAGAATTATCAGGATTTAACTGAAAAATTTGGTATTCCATTTGCTCCCATTATTGACCCGGAAATTGTCCTGGAAATTATGGAAAATAGTAAAGTTGCCGACCCTTGGAAGTTTTTATTGTTAATGGGTATTGGAGTATTTTCCAAGGAAACGACGGAACAAGATATACATTATGTGGAAATTATGAAATCGTTGGCATCTTCGCAAAAGTTGTTTTTAATTATAGCAGATAGTAATTATTTATATGGAACTAATTATCAATTGTTTCATTTGTATTTGAGTAAAAATATGAATTTAACCCAAGAAAAGCTTATTCAATCATTTGGAAGAGTGGGTCGTCAGGGATTTAATCAGCAATATAGTATTCGTATTCGTGAGCGTGAAATTATAGATGTATTATTTACAACGGAAACAGATAAAATTGAAGCAAATAATATGAATAGATTGTTGGGTGATTAAATATTAATATTAATTATTTAAAAAATATAAATAGATTGTGTAAATAATGTAAATAATTAATGTTTTTTTTGTTTTTTTGTTGGACATTCATTAAATGGTAAAGAAATAGTAGATGAAAATATTGAAAAATATAAAATTAAAAAAAAGCAACAAATAAAATAATATAATTTTTATTGATTTTGAGGAGGATTTGGATTTTGAGGAGGATTTGGATTTATTGGTATAATGTCTTGGTTCACACCAGGTTCAGAATTAGCAGGTACATTTGTGTGTCCTTCCAAAGAAATATATAAAGCCAAAATACCCATAAAAATAGGAAATAATACTAATACCCAAGATAAGTTTTTATATCCAGCTTTACAAATGTATTGTAAAATGCACGTCCATAGAACAATGTATAATAATTTAATGACAAATAATAATGGTTTATTGACAATCTTATAATTAGATTTTCCAAAAGTATATATATTGTGTGAATTAGTAATATTTTGAATTAACAATAATAACACGCATAATAATGAAAGAAAAACATATAATTTTGCGGGAGAACAAAGTTTGTTTAGTTTATTGAATGAAAGCATTGTATAAATATGTATTATATGTATTATATATATATATATTAAAAATATTTTTAATATATTATAAAAGGGTTAAATTAATTTAAATATTGGAATATTAAAAAAAAGTTATGAATGAATGGATAAATGGCAAGATTCGCAAATGGATAATAGATTAGCCGCGTGATTTTTATGAAATAATTGACCGGTTTCTTTATTATTGATATATCCATCTTTGTCTGCCAAAGCTTGCATTTGCTTATGATGTATTTCGGTAGCCTTGTTTTTTTTACATATGCTACATATTCCACCTTTTAATTTATGTGCGTTGTATTGTGATGGATTATTATTTAATATGGAATTCTGTCCATTAGTAGTATTGTAATATTTATTGCGAAAATGATAAGAACGTTTAATAAAATCATCGGGTAATTTTAAATATTTACATACTTCCAAACCATACATTCGCAATCCATCTCCATCACATAATTTTCTATTATAGGTTAAAGTATCTAATTCCTGATTATAAGTAACGCTTAAATGTTTTACAGATACGGTATCTAATTTCATAATTTCCTCACAATCCATAATTTCGTGAATATGTGTGGCAAAAATAAAAGATGCCTTTTGTTTCTCCAAGGTCTCAATACCAGCAGCAAATATTGAAAAGGCAGAATATAATTCCGTACCAGAACATAATTCATCACCTAATACCAAACTATTGCTATTACTATATTTTAAAATTGCTCGTAATTCACACATTTCCACTTCAAATGTGGATAAGCCATTAATAATGTCGTCATTTCCCAAAATACGCGTATATATATGCTTATATGGTTGATATATAAAAGATGAACAAGGTACATACATTCCAGCTTGTGCCATAATAATACAAATACCAATTGCTTTGATTAAGCTTGTTTTACCAGTAGCATTCACGCCATATAAAAGCATACCAGTATTTTCCTTGGTACCTAATTCAATAGAATTGGAAACGTATAGTTCTTTTTCATTAATTTGCTCAATTAAAGGATGTCGCATATCATTCGCTCGCAAATAAGGTTTTTTTGTATTATTATTGTCGTTGTTATTATTGTCGCTTTTAATGTGTTCGCCGAGTTGAATGGATGGTTTGCAATATTTCCATTTATTAGCTACAAATGTTTTGGAACATAATACATCAATATAACTAATATTTTTAAAGATTGATTGAATTCCCTCATTATGTTGTTGTAGTTGTGAAATAATATTAATATAACATATTTTCATAGTTTCTTTTTGTAATTGGCGATTATCCTTCATTTGTTGGATTATGGTGTTTATAGTGTTGTGCTTAATATAAGAATATGTGCCTTTGGAAGATACTTTGATAATATCCAATTCATCAATAGAATTGATTAAATTATTATTGTTATTATTATTATTATTATTATTATTGTTATTATTGTTATTATTGTTATTATTGTTATTTTCCATTGAAAATTTATTAAAACGATTTTTTGAGGTGGATAAATATGTTTTTAATTTAGACTGTAATAATGAACAGCGATTATTAGTGGTTGTTAAAAAACATCCGCTGTCATTTTCTACATATTTAACATATTCTGTTTTATCAGTTTCTTTTTTTCTAATCAAGCTATTGAAAAAATAAATAATGTTATTTAGTTGTTCTTTTAGGGTATAATACTCTTTGTTAATGATATCAAGGGATTGATTATTAATAATAAAATTACCAGTCCAAGAATTTAATTCTTTTTGTAATTCCATATCTGGGTCGTCCAAGTTAAAATTTTTAGTAATCATCGTCATAATATCATTACAATTTACATCCAATTCGTCAAGAGGTAATCCAATATCCATATTATTAGATTCCTTACAAACATTAAAAATAGATTTAGTTAAAGCAATGTATTTGTAAAAATGTAATAATTGACTTGGGGTAATATTCAACGCATTAATACTCCTAAGCAATCGCTCTAAATCGCCAACATTTAACAACATTGACCTGATATTTTGCATTTTATCCATATTTTCCATAATTTTGTTAATATTGTCATATTCCGTATTCAGCCACGTAATATCTAAGGAAGGTGATAATAGTTGGTGTTTAAATTCTCTTTTTCCCATATTTGTGCAACATTTGTTTAATAATTTTAAAATACAATGTGAGCTGTCTTCTTTATTTGGTAAAATATTCAATTGTTTCAAGGAATGATTTGCCAACGCAACTGTATTACCATAATGTTCAAAGTTAGGAGGGGTTAAATTAATAAGCAATTTATTATTATGGTCTTTAATATAAGATAGTAAATAACACAAAGCAGCAGTTCCTATATAATTTTCTTCAAATTCACGCACATGTGTATCATATAACGCATCGTCATAAAAAGTAGTCAATATATGTTTTTGATATGTTTGTTTTTCAGCGTTTTCTATATTTTTTTTTAATACCGAGGAAATTGTTGAATCCGTATGTGTAGATAATAAATGTAGCTGAACCTTGTCATTATCCAAATGAATATATTTTACCACCATATCCAATTCATCATTGGGCAAATTAGAAATAATTATACATTCACGTGGATTTATTTTAGAAATAAAATTTTCCAATTTATCAAATGTAGTTGGATTTAATACATATAATTCATTACATTGCGAAATTGAAGTATATGTTGTATATACATCCATATTTGCCATACCAATGGTAAGATTTATTTTATTTTGGCGTTTATAACTTTCCAACCAAATACAACAAGTATTATTGCTCAAAGTTAAACCACAAGTATCTATATCATTCGCAATAGTACCTGGTGAATAAATTCCACTAATATATCTATCTTTTTTAGCATTTATATCTATTGTATCTGATTGGTCATAAACAACGATTGTAAAATTATTTGATATTAAAATATTCATATATTTATCAAGCATTGGCAAAATAAATCCAATACGACTAATTTTATACACACTATTAATATCCTTGCCATCAAAATTACGTGGTGGCTTAAAATTAATACAATTACCTATATTCAAATGACACAGTTGGGCACATTTTTCTATATTATTATTCACAAAAATATCATCAGTTATGTTATAAATTGCATATAATTCATAAAAATTACCACATTGTAACAATACCACCATATTTGTTTTTCCATATAATAATTGATGTTCCGTTTCATATGAAAAATATTTATCCATTAATGTACCGTCATTATTATTATCAGTGTTATATAACATTGAATTTTATATTATTATATAATTATATACATAATATTACTTTAAGTAGTATTATGGATATTGATTATGAATTGATTATGAATTGATTATGAATTGATTATGAATTAATTTATTTATATATATATAAACCGATGGATAATAACCCTTTAATTGAAAAGAACAATATGGATGGTGCGTTTGCTCATTTATATTTAACTCGTAATTTTAAAAAAGATATAATTTGTGCCGAAAAATTTGCTAAATTAAATAATTTTGTATTTCAATATGGTGATTCTTGTTTAAAATTAAAATTAAAGCATGTAAATAAAAATAATAGGTATTATTTATATTATGATTATATTAATGACCAAACTGGTATGGTATTTTATTTAATTGAAAAAACACAATTTATATGTATTCCTTATAATAGAATAATTTTTGAGTATAAAATTGGAAAATATGACATACATATTGATTTAATTAATGTATTTGAAACTAAATGTTGTGAATATTCAAAACATTTAACATAGTATATCGTATTTATATCGTATTTAATCCGTGTAATATTCATAATTATCAATAAATTGCAATATTCGTGATGGATGTATTGCTTTGGCAATCAATTCTTCAAATAAATAATTATTAAAATATTCCTTTTAGAATATTTTTCAAGCCATTCCAATGTTATATTTGGATTTAAACTTATTCCATTATGTCCCCAACACCATGGTTTATTTGGATATTTTTGTATAATTCGTTCCAATTCATTCATAATTTGCATTTAAAAATAATTATAATAATTTTTATTTATAAATAAATATTATCATTTTTTATATATTAATTTAATCAATTTTTATCCTTGTTATTATTATTTATATAAGTGTTGCAAAATAACCTATACCAATTTTCACTGTTACAAACACGTATAAATATAAATGGAGAATAATCTTAAATTAATATATAAATAAAATAATATGTATATTAAATTATAAATATTTGACAATGTCTTCAATTATTCCAATCCCATCAGTACATTTACAAACATTATATAATAATTTAGATTTTTTAGCAGAAGCTTTGGATGGACAAAAACCTTGTTTTAGAAAACGATGTTATGTAGATAGTAAATCTTGGATTGGTACTATTTATCGTTTTTTTGAATCGGAAGAACAATCGTCTTATGGAAATGCATTTATCAATTCTATTTGTATAGATGCTGCACAAACATATAACAAAGAATTAAAAGAACCAACAAATACTAATAATAACATTATTTTATTAAATAAAATAGTTTTAGCACGAAATGGTATAAATAGAATACAAATTACTTATAAATCAATAGGTAAAATTGACGTGGCAATTAAATTATCAAATTCAATTGGTATTTTAGATAATCTTATTCCTGATGAACGCAAACAATTAGAAGATATTATGCCATAATATATATGTATATATCTAAATCGTATTATTTTAAATAATATTTTATATTTCAAAATATATAGTATTATAGTATATAATAATAAAATAATGGTACATTTCAAAAAAATAAATAACTTAACTAATATTAGTTTTATCAATAAATTATTAAAATCAAAATCATTAGATAATAACAAACCAATTCATATGTTTATTTTTAATTATATGGTTGGTTGTCCTTATTGTGAAGAAGCTAAAAAAGAATGGGATGTATTAATGAATAAAATACACGGTTATAATAAATCTCCTAAAATGAAAATATTATTAGAAAATACAATTTTCATTCAATTAAATTCTAAATTAGTACAACAATTCACTCACTTAAAAAATAAACCATCCGCATTTCCCACTTTTACACATATTTTTATTCCAAATAATGGAGTTGATGTTGATGTTGAAAATAATTACGAATCTACTGAACGAAGTGTTGAGGCATTTAATAAATGGGTTATGGATTCTATATATAAATATGAACTTCCTACCAAGGAAAATGAAAAAAGAATTAATATTCAATCTGAAAACCAATTGAATGAAGAATTAGTTGATTATTTTAAATTATTAAAAACATACATAAACAAAAATAAAACAAATTCTAATGAATTATACAAAACCATCATTGAGTAATTATGTTATTATTATTTTATTTATTTTTTTACATATTCGTATTATAATAATTAACACCATTATTATAATTTTTATATGTGTGTTATATTTTGACATTTTTTTATATATGTGTTGTATTTTCACATTTTTTATATATGTGTTGTATTTTCACATTTTTTATATATGTGTTGTATTTTCACATTTTACACATCTAAATGGTCCATAACATCCATACAATATGTTTTTCCACATAATTGTCTTGGGTTCATTGTTCCCATATCAATCGAACAAATCATACATTTATTTTTAATATTATCCATATAATCTTGTACTACATCATTTACATTATTAGGAATAGTTTGTTCGGGTTCTTTTTTTTTAAAATACAACGGACTTGGACATTCATCAATTTGGGCATTTAATATTTGTTTATCATGATTTGTTAAAAATGTAATTGGTTCAATAACTACTGGAACAGGATTTGAACAACATCCACTATACAATCGCACTGAATCACAACTTGCACATTTATATTGAACATATAAATCATTACTCGAAGTATGCGTGTGATTGTGGTGTTCATTCATAAAATGATTATTAGATTGAGATTGAGTTGATACCGACATAATTAATTATAATAATGTAATTAATAATAGTTAATATTGATTTCATTTTTTTAGAAAAATAATAGTAGTTAATCCTTGCAATAAAACACTTGAAATACAAATAATACACATGTTTGTAAATAATTGATTTTGTTTTTGTACCACATTACATAAAGTATGTTTTAATTTATCTTCTGTATGTTTTAAATTATCAACCAAATCATCTAATTCATACATTACGTCCATTAGTTTTTGGTTCATAATATCATTTAATTTTGGTGTTTTTGGTGTTTTTTGTGTTTTTGGATTTATTTGTTCTGTTGGTGTATTATTTGGTTGCAAATAATAGTTAATATACATATTATCATTATTGTCATCATTTTCATCATTATCATCATTATTATTATCATCATTGTCATCATTTTCATCATTATCATCATTATTATTATCGTCATTGTCATCATTTTCATCATTATCATCATTATTATTATCGTCATTGTCATCATTGTCATCATTAAATAACAATTCGTTTGGATTAATTATACTTAATTGGCTACTTGTTGGTTTTAATGGATTTGTTGTTAAATAAGAATTGCTGTCATAATCAAATTTACAATCACTAAGTATATCATTTGGTTCGTAAGTCGTATTAAAATATTGGTCCGTAATGTTATATATGTTTTTAATAATTTTATTCATTAATTGACAATAGTAATAATATTAAAAGCATTATGATTTAATATTATTTTTTTATTATTTAAAAAATATATATATATATATATATATGTCACTTTTACAAATATACAATTGCGGTAACTTAGAAGAAATTGCAAATTCAATTGTTATAACTTCAAAAGAACAAGATATAATTAATTCTATGGGAGATAAATTACAATTATTATATGATAATAAAATAGAAAAAGATACACAAGAACATATTAAACACGCGTTCATTAATATATTTCACAAAATTTTTAATAACCATAAAGGAGGAAAAAAAGGTGGCGATGATAATAATGCTGATAATAACGACAATGATAATGATGATGATGATGATGGTGATGATGGTGATGATAATAAATTAATTATAAAAGAATCAAATACAAACAATTTTTCGTTAAATGATTTTTTTATGTTTGTTCAATTTATAGTTGGTATATTTTTGATAGCAATTTCATTATTACAGTTTTATAAATTTTGTGATAGTTTATCGTTAAATGAAGTAATAGAAGAATTAAAAAATACTATTAATGGATTAACTAATGATGAAATGAGCTATGTATCATATGTATGGAACATATTAACTGGTACTACTGCTAATATTCTTATCAAAAATGAGGATTACATTATGCAAACTGTAAATGAAGAATTAAAAGATTTTTTTGTAAAAACTGATGAAGCATTTAAGCATTGTTCAATAGAAAATTCTGATTCCATAATTGGAATAATTACAAACATTTTTCAATTGTGTTTAAGACCATCACAGACATCTGAGTGTATATATGATTATAGATACAATAAATATATGTTGGAACATAAGAAAATGATTAATGACATGACATTATTATATAAAAAAAAATTCGATAATATATTAACAATTCGTGATATGTTAAAATATGGTTTAGGTTTTACAATCACAGGAGGAAAATATTTTGTATATAGATATTATCAAATAAAAAATAATAGGCAACAACATATTGCCGGAGGTAGAAAAACAAAAAAGAGAAAAATAAATAAAAGAAAAACAAATAAAAGAAAAACAAATAAAAGAAAAACAAATAAAAAATATATGTGAATGAATTGATAATTTTTTATTATTTTTTTTTCATATATTATATTATGCTTTTAAATAAATTTTATTTTTTATTATAATTAACATAACAATTATAACACATTGCCTTGTACATATCTTCTCCTCCAATTGCTATTTGTGTATATGTCTCATCATTTTCCGTATTAATATTTGATTTTGATATGGTTTGTGTGGCAATTACTGGATTATTATATTTTAAATTACATATAGCATTTTTATTACATTTTGTATTACAGCAAATCGTTTGAATTTCATTAATCGTATCTGCCAATTCAATTAATCGTTTTGAACCATTAAATAAGTAATTTTTCCAATCCGTTTTCAATCCATAACATTTTATTAAAATATTATAATTGGTGGCAATATAACGCAACTGTTCTATATGCACATCACTTAAAAATTGTGCCTCATCAACTAAAATACAATCTATATGTTTCATTTTAGAACATATATATTCATTTACTACTCGTGTTATGTGTGTATCATCTTTAACCAATAAATCAGCAGGATAAGATAAACCAGCCTTGGAACTAATTGTATTTACATCATCACGTGTATCAATAATTGGTTTAATTAAATAACATTGTTTATCATGACTTTTATAACTATGGTTTAATGATAATAAAATTAATGATTTAGAAGAAGATACTGTTCCATAATAAAAATGCAAACTACCACTCATATTTAAATAAAAATATAATATATCATAACAATACCATTAAATTTTTATATTCATTTTTTTACATAAAAAATAAAAGAGTTTGCGAATTTTTGTAATTTTATATAAAAAAAATTATAATATAGCACATTTATTTATTTGGATTTCGCATGGTGCAATGGCAACAACTAAAAATATATTTCATAGAATAAAAACACCATTTAATGGTGTTACTTTTTACTCTCATTCATTCAAACCATTATATGATGAGCTTATCAGTAAAATTAAAATTAATTCTGGTTCAATAGAAATATGTGAATTGTTAAATGGAGGTTGTCCGCATTTTGCTATACCAGATAGTAAAAATAGTAAAAATAAATATGTATATTTGCCACCAATGAGTTTTATGACGAGGGATGATGATGATCAAACTATGCGTGGTTATATTGGTATGTATCATTTTCAAATAACAAATACAGGTGAAAATACATGTAATTTAATTTCATCAGAAAAATTAACAGATTGGGATTATTTAAAAAAATAATGAACCTATGTCTTATTCGCAAATATTTAATATGGCTAAAAAATGCTGTATACAAAAAAATATATCATTCAATGATGCTATGGTAGGTATTAATTTTGAACCTGGTGGGCAATTACATATATTTAAAATTGTTTTAAATAAAAATAATACAAATAAATATGTATATATAACTTATAATATGAGCAATATCAATAACGAACAATATACAATTGAAAATGAAAATGAAAATGAAAATGAAAATGAAAAGCAGTTTTATGTTTATTGTTTGCTATCTACGGCAAATACTACTTATATTGGGGCAACTATTAATTTAGAGAGACGATTAAGACAACATAATAAAGAACTTAAAGGTGGTGCCAAACTAACGGGTATTCAAGTTAATAAAGGACATGTTTGGTCAAGAATATGTTATATATCTGGTTTTCCAACTTGGAATGCTGCGTTACAATTTGAATGGCGATGGAAAAACTTGTCACGTAAAAAAATATATGCTAAATATTCTTCTTTACATAAACGAATTCATGCATTATATGAATTGGTTATGTTAGATAAATCAACTACAAATGCTATACCTTTTAATGAATGGAGTTTACCATTAAAAATTAATTATTCTTCGGATTATTATTTTCCAAAAAGTAAAAGTAATAATACAATTAATGTTAATTTTTATGAATTATATACTTGGACTACACAATCTAATCAATATTTGCACAAAATAGATTAATAAAAAAAGAGTTTGCGAATTTATTTACATATATTAATATATTTTGTACAAATACATTCTATTACATATTATTATACATACATGTGCATATAAGTTTCAATGCTTGTGTTTCTTGACCAAAATTTACTAATATTTGACATTGATATTTCCAATGGATATTCAACCTTTACTGTCTTTTCACCACCAAATAATGTGGTTTCTGTATTTAGCAATTTGTATAAATTTATTTTTGTGTAAATATTTTCCAAAATACGCTTAAAATTACGAACACCTTGTTCAGGTGTATTTTGAATAATATAAGTTAATACTTCATCTAATATAGTTACATTTTTCATTTCAATAGCTACTTCTTTACAAATCTTGGGAATAATATATTTATTAGCAATAATCAACTTATCAGCTGGACTATATCCTTTTGTGGAAATAGTAAACATTCTGTCCTTTAAAATAGAATTAATCTTAGAGCCATCATTATAACTAAATATAAACATACACTTGCTTACATCAAAATTCAATTCAGAATAAAACTTGTCGTGAAAATCTGTATTTTGCGACACATCTGTTAAATGCGTCAATATACCATTAATCTCATCTCCTTGCGAAGAAGCACTTACCTTGTCCAACTCATCAAAATAAATCACTGGATTCATACATTTGGAATCCATTAAAATTTGAACGATTTTACCCCACTTACTACCCTCGTACGTATAGGAAAACCCATTCAACATTGAACCATCTGTTGCCCCTCCCAACGCAATAAACGCAAACGGTCTTCTCAATATTTTACTCACTCCATCCTTAATCAATGATGTTTTACCCGTTCCCATTGGTCCATGAATAGCCACTGCTGTTCCCAAAGATGCCGGATTTGTTACCAATTGACCCAATAATTGAATAATCTGCATCTTTGCATCATTTAATCCATATACACAATCATTTAAAATATCAATTGCTTCATTCATAAATTGCGATATATTAGATGTATTCTGAATTTCAGGCTCTAATGGAAATGATTCCGGTAAATGTACTGGTAATTTAATATAATTGTCAAAAGGAATCTTGAAGAAATTATCCACCCAATGCACTAATTTATGATATTCACCTGAACTTGGGTCATCTATGGAATATAACGAATTAATTTTTGCCAACACTATTGCCTTGTGTTTAATAGATATATCCAAATCCAACAGTTTAATATGATATGGCTTATCTACCACCGTAAATTTATTCAATGTTTGCATTTTACGAATAATCTTACGCTGCTCAACCATTGTTAATTTTTTAAAATACTTAATCACATCTACTGGCTCCTGCTTCGTTAATTCATATCCAAACATACCCGTATATTTTTTACTCTTTTCTTCCTTTTTTAATGCCAACTTATTCTCTATTGACTCTTGTTCTTTCACAAATAAACGCATATGTTTCTTATAATAATTTTTTGTTTCAAATCCCTTGTTTTGTTTCTTAAATTGCATAATTTGCTCCTCAATCACTTTAATACTCCTACTATCCTTTTCATTATCTAAACTACTATCAGACAACACTTCTGTATGTCGCGAATCATCTGAACTATAATCCGAATCATCATCATCATCATCATCTGATGGTAGCGATTTATTACCAATTATAATTATATTTTTTAACAATTCCAATTCTTTTTCAGTTGGTTTCTTTTTTATATTACGAGTTTTCAAGGGTTTTTTATCATCATCACTTGTTTCATTCGTTTTTAGCTTCTTAGTTTTTTCTGATTTAATTGATTTTTTAGTTTTTTCAGATTTTTTAGTTTTTTTGTTTGATTTTTTAGTTTTAATATGCGAATTTGAACGTGTCCTGTATCTATACCCAAGTTCAACAGATGATGATTTTGTATCGTTTTTACTGGTATTTGTAGATACCGTGTCATAACTAATATTGCTATTTTCTTCTTCATCTTCTTCATCTTCTTCATCTTCTTCATCTTCTTCATCATCAATAAATGAATCATCCGAGTCATATTCATTATCAGAATCTAAGTTTGAACCCGAATTAGTTTCAGTAGTGTATATAGTAATTGAATCAGTATCTGAATCCGACAAAGACTGTGTTTCTTCATCATCATCACTGATAATTTTTCTCTTGTACAGTTTATTTTTGGATGTTACACGTTTAATAGGCATCTCTATAATAATGCTATTAATATAATTATATTTTAAGGTTTCATTTTTTTACTTTTTTATAAATCAATAAAAAAATGAAATTATAAATTGTTTGTTTTTTTAGCAACATATCAATATTCATTATATTTTAAATGTATAAATGCACATTATGCAACAGCGAATTTATTCATATGATTAATCAAAAACAACATGAATCTATATGTCAATTTAATAAAACATATAAAGAATACATGTCTAATTTAAAAAATCATC
>Ga0098045_1000391_pt1 | contig 17635 bp, 16 predicted proteins | sample 11_taG_FD_77071 | JGI IMG/M metagenome (GOLD analysis project Ga0098045, IMG submission 77071) | Marine viral communities from the Subarctic Pacific Ocean - 11_ETSP_OMZ_AT15265 metaG | ecosystem: Environmental > Aquatic > Marine > Oceanic | place: Pacific Ocean | collected 2015-01-16 | reverse complement strand
TACACAACGACCACAGGCAGCAACAATATAATTTTGGGAAATGCTGCGACAGCTAGTTCTGCCACAGTATCTAACGAAATTACATTAGGTAATACATCTACTACTAAATTTAGAGTACCGGGTCTTAACTTTATTATTAAGGACAGCACTGCCACAGACAATTACGTTCTGACAGTAGATGCTAATGGTGAGGCCGGATGGGAAGCTGCTGGTGGCGGAGGTGCTACGGACATCAATGGTCTGTCTGATGGGTATTCAAACAAAAGATCGATTGGTTTAGGCGCTAACGCCCTTGAAAATTTAGATGACTCTTACAAAGACAACATAGCAATCGGGGAAAATGCTCTAAATTTAATGACCAGTGGCACAAATTCAGTTGCCATTGGCCCGAATGCAGGAAGCAAACAATACGGCACTCTCCATCGTGCTATTATGATTGGCAAGAATGCTGGTGCCTCGGTTAACATAAACACCGGCTCGAGCGATTGCGTTCTTGTTGGGACGGAGGTTGGACAATACGGAGACTGCGATAAATCAATTATCCTCGGTCATAATTTGTGCAACCAAAGCGGGTCGGGTTCGTCAGAAGCTGTTATTATTAGTGGGAATAATGGTGGGGGCAACCACACTGAAGGTACGGCTGCGACTCATCTCGGTTACAACGCGGGCGGGTCAGTAACGACAGGAACTTATAATACATTTCTCGGCCATCAGGCTGGCAGCACAACGACGACAGCATCTAACGTAACGTGCTTGGGCAGAGGAGCGACAGCTAGTTCTGCAACAGTTTCTAACGAAATTACTTTAGGCAATTCATCTATTACCTCACTGCGGTGCCAAGTTACCAGCATATCTTCTCTGTCAGATCGCAGAGACAAAAAAGACATCAAAGAACTGCCAATTGGACTTGACTTTATTAACGCACTGAACCCTGTCGAGTTTACTTGGGACATGCGTGATGGTGCAAAGGTAGGTCAAAAAGAGGCTGGATTTATTGCACAGGAACTAGACGAAGCACAACAAGATGCTGGCGTTGAAGACTTAATGAATCTAGTTCTAAAAACTAACCCTGACAAACTTGAGGCGACCCCAGGAAAACTAATCCCTGTGTTGGTCAAAGCAATTCAAGAACTATCCTCCGAAATCCAAACTCTAAAAGGTAACTGCAAATGTCAGACGAACTAACATCTGAGCAAATTGCTCAACACTACTCTGCAGCAATGGACTCAGTAAACTTAATTAACGCTGTTGTAGCCTCACCGGATGATTACGCAGACGACGAAACAATCTTAGAAAGAAACGTAGGACACCTTAAGATCGTAGTTACTTGGGACTTTTGGACTACTGAAGATATGACGCCGATTACTGATGCTATCACAGCAGGAGGCGGCTAACCTCAATACAAAGGATGTTTATCTATGGAAGGTGCGATTGATGTACGGCTAATTGTAACCTTGGGCGGCATACTCTTTAGTGTAGCGGGTGCAGCAGCCGTAGGTAAGATGCAAATTAAAGCTATCCTAGAAACACTAACTGACTTAGAGAAACGACTCAGAAACCTAGACAAACGACTAGACACTATGGAGACTAAGGTAGAAACCCAGTATCAAAGACTTTCTATTCTTTCAAGTATGATGGACCCTAATACAATGGAACGTCGTCACAGAGAAACAGCTACAATACAAGCTGACATAGCTAGTCTTAAGTCTCATGTGGACAAATTATCGCACATGCATAATGGCAGACACCCTAGTGTTAGTAGTTAAAGGAATACAGTTATGGACTTAATGGCACTAAGTAAACTCTTGTTTGTTATAATCGTCACTCTACCTGATGGTTCTTATGACACAAACGCAACAGAAGTTACTGAGTGTCCTCCATATGAAATAGTACACCAGCTAATGAACTACAAACTTGAAACAAAAGAAATAACCTCCTGGTACGCTGACTGCAATGAGTATCCTTTCTTTGAAACTAAGAAACAACAAATTTAAAGAGTACTATGCAAACTAAAAAACCATCTTTAGACGACGTAAGATTAGCTGCTGAGGCTGACCTTTCTGTGTTTATCAAGTTGGTTGCACCTGAGCAGATGCTAGGTATTTGCCATGAAGATGTAATTAACTGGTGGACTAGACAAGACAGTAAGTCACATCAGCTTCTACTCTTTCCTCGTGACCACGGTAAGTCTAGGTTGGTTGCATTCAGGGCAGCATGGGAACTAACTAAAGACCCAACACTTAGGATTCTATACATTTCAGCTACAGCAAACTTAGCTGAGAAACAGTTGTCGTTCATCAAAGGTATCCTTACATCTGATACATATCAGAGATACTGGCCTGAACACGTCCACAAAGAAGAAGGTAAGCGCACCCGTTGGACGACATCTGAGATTTGCTTAGACCACCCACTAAGAAAAGAAGAGAACATCCGTGATCCTTCCGTCTTTACAGGTGGCCTAACTACTAGCTTAACAGGTCTGCATTGTGACATAGCAGTGCTTGACGATACAGTAGTCTACGAGAATGCCTACACAAACGAAGGTCGAGACAGAGTTAAAAGTCAATACTCTTTGTTGTCATCCATCGAAGGAGCTAACTCAAAGGAGTGGGTAGTAGGTACTAGGTATCACCCAAAGGATTTGTATAACGACTTAATGCAAATGCAAGAGGATACTTACGACGACAACGGAGACTTAGACGGTTCTATACCAATCTATGAAGTCTACGAGAAAGCAGTCGAAGATAGTGGCGAAGGTAATGGTGAGTTTCTTTGGCCTAAACAAAAACGTAAAGATGGAAAGTGGTTTGGTTTTGATCGTCAGGTCTTAGCTAAGAAAAGAGGCCAGTACCTAGACAAGAGCCAATTCAAAGCTCAGTACTACAATGACCCAACTGACCCTGACAACGTACCAGTCAGAAGAGAAAAATTTCAGTACTTTGAAAGAAAGTTCTTGACAAGAGATAACGGTTACTGGTACTATAGGGATCGTAGAATAAATGTATTTGCAGCAGTTGACTTTGCATTTAGTTTAAATCGTAAGGCTGACTACACAGCTATTGTAGTTGTAGGTGTAGACGGAGAAAATAACTGCTACGTTATTGACATAGACAGATTCAGAACCGAAAGAATTTCAGACTACTTCGAACACATACTTAACCTACATGCTAAGTGGTCCTTCCGTAAGATCAGGGCTGAAGTCACAGTAGCTCAGTCAGCTATTGTTAAACAACTAAAAGACATGATTAAAGACCACGGCCTGTCTCTCAGCATTGATGAGTTTAGACCTAGTAAGTCTCATGGCAGTAAGCAAGAGCGTATCTCATCTACTCTTGAACCTAGATACGACAACTTACAAATTTGGCATTACAAAGGTGGCAACATTCAAATACTAGAAGAAGAGTTATCTAGTAGGAACCCACCACACGATGACGTAATCGACGCATTAGCTTCATGTATTGATATGGCTATTAAACCATCGACTAGCCTAAACAGAAAAAGTAGAAGCAACATTGTTTGGGCTAATAACAGATTCAGAGGTGCTGCCTAATGGCTGGTGAAACTATTGACATTGAGAACATTGTTGAACCTGAGGTTTTAGCTGTTGAGATTGCTAACAGGTGGCGTGAGTGGGATACCCTTCGTAATACAAAAATCGAAGAGTGGAAAGAACTGCGTAACTACCTATACGCAACTGACACTAAGACCACAGGCAACGCCATGCTTCCTTGGTCTAACACTACTACAACTCCTAAGCTAACACAGCTTATGGACAACCTTCATGCTAACTACTTTGCTTCTTTATTTCCTCAGCAGAAGTGGATGAGGTTTGAGGCTTCGTCTATTGATTCGAATATAAAAGCTAAAAGAGATACCATTCAAGCGTACATGGAAAACAAAGTTAGACAATCTGATTTTGTTAACACAGCTTCTGATCTAATCTACGACTACATTCAATATGGTAATTGCTTTGCTACAGTACAGTGGGAAGACAGATACAAGATTAAAGAAGACGGAGATTACATTTCTCAGTACGTTGGTCCTAAGGTAGTTCGTATTTCACCCTACGACATTTGCTTTAATCCGTCTGCATCAGATTTTCTGAAAGCACCTAAGATTATTAAGTCAATTAAAACCTTAGGTGAAATCAAAAGAATGATTAAGGATGACCCATCTAAAGAAAGTATGCAGGCTATCCTAGATAAAATGCTTTACGCTAGAGCCGCAGTAAGAGGTTCAGACGCTACCTTCAACAAATCAGAAGGATACGTTGCTGACGGTTTCTCATCTATCCAGCACTACTACGAATCTGACTACGTAGAAATCCTAACTTTCTATGGCGATATCTTTGATTATCAAAACGATGAACTCCAAGTAGACCGTATCATTACAGTAGTCGATAGAGCCTACATTCTGACTAACGAAGAAAACTCATCTTGGCTTGGACATGCTCCTATCTTCCACGCAGGATGGCGACCTAGACCTGACAACCTATACGCTATGGGACCACTAGATAACCTAGTTGGTATGCAGTATAGGATTGACCACCTAGAGAACCTTAAGGCTGACGTATTCGATCAGATTGCCTACCCAGTTATGAAGATCAGAGGTGACGTAGAAGACTTCGACTTTGAACCTGGGACTAGAATTTATCTAGGTGAAGAAGGTGATGTAGGCTACCTAGTACCTGATGCTACAGCACTTAACGCTGACCTCCAGATTCAAACCTTAGAGAACAAGATGGAGGAAATGGCTGGCGCACCTAGGCAAGCTATGGGTATCAGAACCCCAGGTGAAAAGACAGCCTTCGAAGTCCAATCCCTACAGAATGCTGCGTCTCGTATCTTCGAACACAAGACAGCACACTTCGAAAGAGTATTCCTAGAACCGATTCTAAACTCCATGCTTGAGACAGCACGACGGTACATGAACTTCAGTGACACTATTAGAGTTATAGATGATGCCACAGGTGTAGCTTTCTTTAGGGACATTACAAAGGATGACATTATTGCCTCCGGTAAAATCGTACCTGTTGGCGCTAGACACTTTGCTGAAAGGGCTAGACGTGTTCAAAACCTCACTCAACTATATCAAATCAAAGCTGCTGACCCCACTGTTGCTGCTCACCTCTCAGGTAAGGAGTTCGCTAAGATCATCTCTGAAGAGCTTGGTGAGTCGTCTCTATTCGGTGAGAACATCTCTGTCTCTGAGCAACTTGAGACTCAAACCCAGATGCAGAATGCTGAGGCGGTTAATCAAGAGAACCTAATGACACAAGAAGAGATGGGTATTTAATGAAACAAGTTTGGTTCAGAGGAACTAAATCTGAGGACAAAGAGAAGAGAAAGCACGAAGTTCTTAATTATAGAAACGCATTCGATTCTTTAACTGAAATTCTTAACACTCACTACAAAAAGAAGGAGGGTGTTAGGGACTACGGAGCACCTAATTGGGAGTTTCGTCAAATCGCCGTCAACGAGTACAACCGAGTGCTTGAAGATATTCTTGAACTAATTGATTTAAACAAAAAGGATTAACAATGTCCGTTTTTGATACTGACTCCGATCAAACCACAGACGGTAGTCAGAACACAGAGTCAGCTTTTCAAACTGAAACCCAACCACAGGATTCATTTTTAGGCAAACTCGTAGAGACTAAGGGAGAGCAATGGAGTGACCCTGAGGTACTAGCTAAAGGAAAACTAGAAGCTGATACCTACATTAGTAATCTTGAGTCCCAACTTAAGGAACTCAAAGAAGACCTAGGTAAACAGGATTATGCCAAGTCATTGCTTGAACAACTTCAGAATAGGGCTACGGATACCACTAACGTAAACACTGAAGTACAGTCCAACAACAATAATATTAGTGGCACTGAAGCAGGCGATACCACGCCAGACCTAAGTGAGAGTACACTTAAAAGCCTTGTTGAGCAGACGCTAACAGAACGTGAAAGACAGAGTACAGCTAAACAAAACATTGATTCTGTCAACCAGCAACTAGAACAAATGTATGGGACTGAGGCCAAAGTTGAAATTGAGAAGAAGGCAGAGGCATTGGGTATGTCGGTAAGTCGTCTTCAAGATATTGCAACTGAGTCTCCTACAGCTTTCTTCACGCTAATCGGTGAGCAACGTAGGGATACCCAACCTATGATTACCGGCACGATCAGAACTGAAGGCGTCAACATGCAGTCCAACAATCAGGAAAGAAACTGGGACTACTACCAGAACCTGAGACGGACTAACAAAAACCTGTACTACAGTCCTAAGGTTCAACAAAGTCTACTAGAGGATAGAAAACGACTAGGGAACCGCTTTGGACTTTAGTATGTCCTTTGTAAAAAACAAGACAAACTAGGAGAAATATCATGGCAATGACCACTGGTAATACTGATCTCCTTACTCGCGGCGAAGTATGGTCTGGCGAGCTTAAGGAGATTCTAAGAGACGAGATGATGGCACAAAGGTATGTGCGTATGCTTGAGGGCTTCCCTGATGGTGATACGTTCTACATTCCCTCCATCGGACAGGCTCAGGTTGACGACTATTCGGAAGATACAGAAGTTGCGTATCGTCCGCTTGACACAGGACAGTTCACGTTCTCCGTGGACAAGTACCTGTCGTCTGCTACGTACATTACGAAGAAAGCTGAACAGGACGCATTCTACAGTCAACAGCTTATCTCTAGTTTTGTTCCTGAGCAGGAAAGAGCTATCATGGCTCACTTCGAAACGACAACTCTTGCTGCTGCTGACGCAGGTGTTTCAGCCAACAGTAACGAAGCAATCGACGGTGTAGAGCATCGTTGGGCTGCTGCTGCTGGTACTATCGCTCTTGCTGACTTTGCTCGCGCACGCCATGCTTTGAAAAGAGCTAGTGTTCCCGATCAGGCTTTGATTGCGATTGTTGATCCATCGGTAGAGTACACGATTAACACTCTTACCAACCTTGTCAATGTTAGCAATAACCCACGGTTTGAAGGTATTGTTGCAGACGGTATCGCCACAGGCATGACGTTCGTTAAGAACATTTATGGCTTTGACGTATATTGCTCCAACTACCTAGCGGATGTTACGGACAGTGCATTACCAGACCGTAGTAACTCTAATGTTGACTTCTCTTCTGACAATGGTAAGGCAAACTTGTTCTTCTCAGCCGCTCCATCTGTCACTCCCTTTGTTGGTGCGTGGCGTCAGATGCCAGAAGTTGACTACGAGTATAACAAGGACTTGCAGCGTCACGAGTATGTTACGACGAGCCGCTATGGTGTTAAACTGTACCGGCCTGAAAACATGGTTCGTATCGCTTCCAAGCCTTCTGTGGTATAAGAAAGGAGAACTAAATTATGTCTTATACTAATTCAGACGGTCTGTTTGTCATCACCAACAACGCTCAAGGTGCTGTCCGTGATAATGGCCTTAACGCTCAAAACGGTGTTAAGACTATGGTCTTTGAAATTAAAGACGCAACTAAACTAGGCACTTCTGATGTTAATCCTCAGCCGAATGATGCGTTCATTCCTGCTGGTTCTTACATCACGAAAGCCTCTTTGGTTGTTACCACGGCGTTCACCTCAGGGGGTTCCGCTACACTAACTATTGGTCTTCAGCAGGCTGATGGCACGATCATTGATGCTAACGGTATTGATGCTACTGTTGCAGTTGCTGACTTGGCTGCTAACAAAGCTGTCGTAGCTAACGGCGCTCTTGTTGGTGGTACGGCTACTATTGGTGCGGCTGACGCGTATATGTCGGTTATTTACGGTACTGCTGCCTTCACGGCTGGTGCTGCTAAACTGGTAATCGAATATATCGAAGTCTAAAAACTAGGGGAGGAACCTCAGGACGTACTTGGGGTTCCTCTTCTGACTTTACTATTTGGAGCATTAAATGGCTAATGTAACTCACTCTAGTCTAACAGGGGCTGACCTACACGAACCTAAAGGAGTAGCTACAGCAAACTCTGAAGACGTATATGTAGCTAATGGCTCCGGTTCAGGTGCTTGGAAAGGCCAGACTCTACTCCTTAACAAGAAGCTAACTGACATATCAAGCTCATTTGATAGGTACATTCCTCTTCCTGTAGCCTGTAAAGTAGTACATATTACTACAGCATTAAGCGCAGCTATCTCAGGAAGTGACTTAGTGCTTACAATTAAGAATGCAGCAGGAAGCTCTATGGGGGCTATAACAATCGCTCAGTCAGGTTCTGCCGCAGGGACTATCGACACTTTAACTCCTGCGTCTAATAACACCTTTGCAGTTAACACAGCCCTTGAGATCGAAGGTAACGGTGGACCTAGCTCTCATGTAGATTTAGATGTTGCAATCCTCCTTGAAAGAGTTACCTCATAATGAAGAAAACTCTCCTTGAGCTAGTCCAAAGTATCTTAAGTGACATGGACTCAGAGCCAGTCAATAGCATCAGTGACTCGATTGAGGCTGAGCAAATTGCATCTGTAATCGAAGATACCTACTTTAACTTTGTATCTTCTAGGGAAATTCCTGAGCATAGAAGACTAATTAAAATTACAGCACTATCTGATAACACTAAACCTACTCACTTTAAATATGTAGGTAGACAACTGTACTGGATTAGGTACAACATAGATGAAAACAGCCAGACTAACTACAGAGAAATTAAGTATATGGACCCAGGTAGTTTTGCTACCCGTAACCTAGATACCTCAAATGTAACTACAGTCTACGATGTTTCAGCTAGCACTAACTTGCTAATCCTCAACGACAGAATGCCAAGTATCTACACATCTTTTGATGATGAGCATATCGTTATGGATGCCTTCAAAAGCTCAGTAGAAAGCACACTGCAAACAACTAAGACACAAGCCTATGGTATTGTAACTCCCACTTTTAGTTTGTCAGATACATTTGAACCTGATCTAGATGAGGACTTAATTCCTTACCTGTTGGCTGAAGCTAAGTCTGCTTGCTTCTCTTTGTTTAAGTCAGGGTCTGACCCTAAGGTAGAACAGTCAGCCAGACGATTGAAGTCTTTTGTAACTACAGGTCTTTATAGGACCAAGCAAGAGAACGTAAGAAACAACTACGGAAGATAAAATGGTAGAGTTTGAAGAAAACACAGCCGATCAAACCTGTGTCTGTAAACTGAGTAAGTTGAAACAAGAACTAATTATTCGTAAGTCTACAGATGGTTTTATATTCTTTGAGATTGCTTCACCAAAGGGTAAGGTAGCCTACGAACTGTCAGGTAAGTATAGTTCAGTAGCTTCAGCTAAGAAAGCAATTCAGGCTTACGATAACAGCATACCTCTTAGTCCTACAATAAAACGCGAGCAGTTTGCACAAGACCGACTCAAACGTAAGGAAAAGAAAACTGATGCCCCAGTCTTTGAACCAAAAGGTAACTAACACATTTATCAAAGGTTTAATTACTGAAGCTGGTGAACTTACGTTTCCTGCGGATGCTTCAGTTGATGAACTAAATTGTCTACTAGAAAGAGACGGAAGCAGGAAAAGAAGAGAAGGTCTGGACTTTGAAGAAAGCTCAGTAGATTCTACGTTCAATGTAACTGACACAGACTTAGTTAAGGTAGGTACTTGGCGTAACGTAGCTGGTATCCCAGATAAAGAACTCCTTGTAGTACAGGTCAATGATAAGCTCTACTTGTACGACAAGACTAACGTACCTTACTCAGCTAACCAGCTTAAGAGTTTTAGTTGGACTATAAATTCATCTACTACTTCTTCTACAAATTACATAACTCTGTCTAGCTTAGGTTATACTGGTCAGGGTTCTATCAATGATAACAAATGTGAGTTTACAGCTATATCAGGTATGCTGGTCATAACTCACCCTAGCCTTGAGACTACAGCCCTTGTTGCTACGATTGATACGTCCAGTGGTTCATCTGTTTGGAGTTTTAGTGTAGAGCCTATTACCTTTAGAACCAGAGACTTTAAACTACTATCGGATAGGTCTACCTTAAGTGAGGATGTATCTGAAGCTACTGTGTCAGCAGAGAGAGTATACGACACAAGAAACTCAGGTTGGATTGGCGAGAAGGGTGCAGCAGCTTTAACTACATACTTCAATACAGCTCCCCATGAATTTCCTGCATTAAACTTATCTTGGTTCTCAGGTAAAGATAGCTCAGGTAACTTCAGTGTAGCTGAGTGGGAAAAGATACAAGCTGGTTCTTCTGTCATAGGCCAAGGACACAACCTAGTTAACTTCTTCAACAGAGATAGAAGCACCTTAGGTTCGTACACAACTAGGGCTGGGGGTACTATCAGCCTTCCCAGTAATCTATCTACTGAGGTTATTAGTGATAGGTTCTCAACTGTCGTAGCTATGTCAGGTAGAGTATTCTACTCAGGGCTTAACAGAGGAAACCACGAGGACAGTAACGTAATTCTTTTCTCAAGGATTATCGAAGGAGCTTCTTCAGGTGTTTCTGTAGACTCAGCAGGACTAGGTGATTGTCACCAGAAGAATGACCCAACGTCTGAAGACTTCTCAGATTTGTTAGATGACGACGGAGGTGTTATCAGAATACCTGAGGCTTACGGTATCCGCAAACTACACCAGTTTAACAACAGTGTCTTTGTCTTTGCTGAGAATGGTGTATGGCAGATCAAAGGTGTAGATGACGTATTTAGAGCTACTGGGTTTGCAGTTAACAAAATTTCCTCAGTAGGCTTGTTCAATAGAGAAACCTTCGTATCTGCTGACGGCATTCCTTTTTGGTGGAGTGATCAAGGTATACATACTCTTGGGTTTGATGGTCAGACATTCCAAGCTGCTGAGAATAATATCAGCATTAGTACTATCCAGACGTTCTTCGATAAGATCGACAGCACTCAGAAAAGCAAATGCACAGGTGTTTTTGATCCGCTCAATAAAAGAGTTTTCTGGATGTACCCCAATGCAAATGAAACGATTGCAGCAAAACTAAATAACTTCCTAATCTTGGATATCTCTCTACAGGCTTTCTACCCTTGGACTGTATCTGATGCTTCAAGCAATACACCTGAGATTCTAGGTGCTGACTACTACAGAGGTTTCTCCTCTAACATTCAGTCTTTCAATGTCATTGACGGAGATGGTGACACAGTAGTTGATGCAAGTGCTAACAATGTAATTGTATTTGACAATGGCTTTGTTGACACAGGACAACCTTCTTTAGTCTTCCTGTGTAGGAATGCTTCAGACAATACCGTTTCTATGGGCTACTTCTACAAGACTGACTTTAAGGATTGGGGTTCAGCTAACTACTCTTCCTTTGCTGAGGCAGGCTATGAGTTCATGGGTGATCTTATACTACAGAAGAATGCACCATACATTCAAGTGTACTCCAGAGTAACTGAGACAGGTTGGACAGGTGACGAACTACTAGGATACACACCAATCAGAGAAAGCTCCTTGTTAGTTTCTTCCTTCTGGGACTTCAGTAACAGCAATACTCAGACACAGCAAGCGTACAGACTTAAGCCTATGCCTATCGTCAACCCAAGTGACTTGACAGACTTTGGTTATCCTGATACAGTGGTAGATACCAGACTTAAAATTAGAGGTAGGGGTAAATCTGTACGTCTTAAGTTTGAGTCAGAAGAAGGTAAAGACTTTCACTTACTAGGGTATGGAGTTTTAAGTGCCACCAACAGAAGGTTCTAAAGTAAGAGAAGCTACGTATGAGGATATCTTTGAGCTTCTAATGTTAGCCTTTGAGTTTTCTAAGGAAGGCCCAGATCATTTCAAACCCTTCGAGAAAGATGTAGTTGAAGAAAGACTGACAGGTGCAATAGGTAACGAAGACTATCTTGTTCTTGTATTAGAAAACAAGGGAGAAATTCAAGGGTCTATCGTAGGTGTGTGTATAGCTCCTTGGATGATGACTGAACCTTTTGCTGTTGAGTTAGCTTGGTTCGTTCGTAAGTCAGCTAGAGACGGTAGAGGTGCTATTAAGCTAGTTAGAGCCTACGAATCTTGGGCTAAATCTAAAGGCGTTACTAAAATATGTATGAGTGATTTAACTAAAGTTCAAGGACTAGGTAAACTTTACGAAAGACTAGGTTACTCTTTAAGTGAGACTAGTTACATTAAGGAGATTTAATATGGCAGGTACAACACTAGCTGTTATAGGTTTAGCCGTAGCAGGGATAGGTACTGGCTTTAGTGTCTTACAGCAGCAAAAAGCAGCTAAGCAACAAAAGAAAGCTAGAAGAGCGCAGCAACGCCAGCAGTCACTTCAGGCTAGAAGACAACAGATTAGAGCAGTACGCCAACAACAGATTGCTTCGTCACAAGCTAGGGCTGCTGCGGCTGGTCTAGGTGGCTTAGAGACTTCAGGGTTTAGAGGTGGACAATCAGCACTACAGTCTAGTCTTGGGGCTGGCCTTGGGTTCTCTACTGAGATGTCAGGCTTGAGTAGAAACATTAGTATGTTCCAGCAGAAAGCTGCAAATGCTATGGGTCTAGCTAGAATGGGTCAGGCGTTTGCTGGCTTAGGTATGCAGGGTGCATCCTTAGGTATGCAAATGGGTCGTCAACCTAATCAAGCTACCATACCTAGTATCGCTAATCAAAACTACGCATCTCTTTATTCAGCAGGGTATCCTGAAGGAATTTAATTCTAAGTCTAGCTTTAAGGAATAACGTATGCCTGAGATTGGTAATGAAGAAGAAATGGTCTTTGAAGAAATAGGCGCGACTAGTTCAGAGCCTATTCCTTTAACGCCTGAAAGATCAATGGACATTCTTGTTGCTACGGGGGAGCCTTTAGAAACTTCTGAAGAAGCTAAGGCTAGTTTAGCTCCTTACTCTCAGGATGCTCTCAGAGAAGTACTAAGCTCTGCTGAAGCAGATAGACTAACCCTAGATGAAGTTCAAGCTAAAGCCATAGAACTAAGTGAAAAGCAAAGAGCCTTTGAAGAAAACCCTGACGTTGTTTTAGAACAAGCTGCTTTAGTTAATAACCCTGCTGTTAGCTCTGCTGAATCAAATTTAGCTGTTAACATTCAAAGGGCATTGGAAGAAGTCGAAGCTGCAATTACAGAAGCAGAAGAAGAAAACAGCACCGTAGGGAATATGCTTAATTTCCTAGACAGAGAACTTGTTAGGGCGGTAGTTAACCCTATTGAAGCGTTTACTGAGAGAGACACTAGGTCTACTACTGAGATCATGTCAAGAAGTTTAGGTGATCCAAAAGACTTTTTACCTTGGTTTAAGGGCTACCTAGAGGAAAGAAAAGAAGAAGGGGTCTTTAGAAGTGGCAGTATTAGTGCGCTTGAAGCCCTTAAGGAAGAAGTAGGTAATTTAGGTTTTGACCCAAACTCAGGTTTTAAAAAAGCTTTTTCTCTTATAGACTTACCTGCCATTAGTACTGTAGCAGCCGGTGTTAAAGTAGCTGGTAAAGGTCTTCAATTAACTTCTATTATTGGTTCAAAGACTACAGTCGGTAGGGTAACAACGCTTAAAGGGGAAAAAGCTGGAGAAGAAGCTGCTGAAACAATCCTTGAAAAAGGACCAGACCCAGAAACAGTTGTTGGCAGAGGTGATGCTACACAAGATTTAAGTGGTTCTGAACCTGTTAGAGCTAACAATTCTAGTTTTGCACAAAAATTAACTGAGACTGCTCTTGCTAAAGAGATTGACCAGTTAGATCGTAAGGGTGCCTTTGGACGTTCTGTAACTAAAGAAAAAATTGCAGAAGCAGCAGGTAAAATTATTCAAGATATCCGTGATAACACAACCAATGTAATTAGAAGTGACGCTAGGATAATCAATGAAGGCTTAGGTAACTGGCTTGTTTCTGTACGACTAGGTAAAGCTAAAACAGGTGATGCTTATCTTCCTATACAGACTAAAGCTGTAAAAGAAGGTGAACGTACTGTAGCTAAACTAGCAGACGGAACAACAGTTAAAGCTAAAGATGAGCTATCAACCTATGGGGAGACGACAGGTACAGGTACAGGTAAAGAAGGTGCCTCTAAAATTGAGTATAAAGTACCACCCTCTGTTAAACGTGCGGCTGAGAAACTTGGGCCTACAGCTAAGGTTGTTCAACTAGACCCCGCTGACGCCTCTAAAGGTTATGTCATTGAAGTAACAGAGCGTGTAAGCACCTTAGGTCTTCAAGATAAACTTGGCGTAGAGCTAAACTTAAAGAACGACCTAGCCAGAAGAACTGTAGGTAAACTCTTTAACAATAGAGTTATGGCTGGTGCTGCACTTAGAGACAACAGATTTCTAACTACTTTGGCTCAATTAGGTCAAGGTGGTAGAGCCGTTGTTAGGGACATTGTTAGACCTTACGAAAAATCAATTAAGGCTCTCGACTCTAAAGGTAAGTTTACTCTTAACGCTGTGTATGCAAAGCTAAGAGATGGGGAACATGCTCATGTACGCACAAGGTACACTGATGAGGAGTTTTTTGATGAGTACAGAAAGCTACACCCTGACGGTGCTGAAGCTACTCAAAAAGAATTAGATGCTTATCACGATCTAGCTACCGTCGAAGAGACTGCCTATTTAATTGAAACGACTAATGTCCTTCAAAGGTTCCTATCCAAAGGATACAATAGGGCTGTTGAGGTTGCCCCAGGTGTGTTCACTCCAGCTAAGAGAATTACAAAAGCTGAACTGAAGGACTCAGACATTGTTCTTGATGTCGAAGGAAGAGTCTATGGCAGACCTAGTGATGAAATTGTTTTTGGAGATTTAGCTGACGACATTCCAGTTTGGAAATTAGATCAAGCACTACCTACAGGACAGAGCTTTGTGGTTAATCCTACTAATGCTCGTCTTATCGACCCTACTGATGTTATGGGGTACAACCCAGGTGGTAGAAGAATAAACCCTAACGCTAAATACTTCTTAGTAATCGGAGGGCAGGGTAAAAGAGTTAAAGCCCTTTTGTCAACCTTTTCTGAAGCAGATGCTAAAGTAGCTAAGGATCAAATGAGGGTTGTTGTAAAAGCAATCAACGAGGGTTCTTCTGACATAGACGATATAATTAAAAATAACAACGACTGGAACCCTGACATTCAGTCTAAGGTACAGTTTGATGAATTAGCCTACGAACAAGGGTGGGTAAAAAATAGAGGCGACCAGATTGAAGGTGACGTAGCTTACCGGGCTAGAAATGGTGAGATAGTAGGAGGTGACTTAGATAACGCAGACCTTTGGGCTAATACTTCAGCAGAAGACTACATTCAAAATGACATGAGAAGACAAGACAAAGTTCTTATGGACTTTGGTGGAGGTAAAACCTATAACATTGATCCTGTGTCTTCTACTTTTGCTCAGTTTGGTAACTCAGTATTTACCTACACAAACAAGGCTTACACACAAAATGCTATGGTTGGTTGGGTTAAAGCTGCTTTACCTAAAGATGGAGTCAAAAGGTCAGAATGGTTTAAGAAGGCTGGTGGTGTAAGTGAGTCTGACTACGAAACTCTCTTTAGAAACGCTGAAGTAACTGGTACAGATGAGTTCGCTGTCCGTATGAGAGAGCTTAGAAACATTACTCTTCGTAGGCTAAACATGCAGGATGAGCCATCTAGGTTTATGGAGCAACTTGGTACTAAAACCGCTGAGTATATCTTTGATGGTAAGATACCCTTTGGTATAGGCAAAGGAAAGAAACTTAATTTCCTAGCTAATGACCCTACAAACACACTCCTTAGAATTGGCTTCCAAAGTTCTTTTGGTCTTATGGCCATTTCTCAGTTTGTTATGCAAGGGTTACACGCCACATCAATCATGGCTATATCCCCTAAACATGGTCTTAATGCAGCAGCTATGGTCTTTGCTCAAAGAGGTCTACTAGGTGCAGCTAAAACTCCTGAAGCCTACAAAGAAGGTGTTAAAAGACTAGCTAAACACCACAGTCTTACAGAAGAAACTGCTGAAGAACTGCTAGAGTACATTAGAACTTCAGGTAGGCACATAGTTGCAGGTGATGCTATTGAAGCTGGTACAGGTATTTCTTGGAATATCTCAGGATGGAGAGGTAACAGCAATAAGTACAACTCCTTTTCAGCTAAAGCACAAAGAGTTACAGATGCGGTATCTAAAGGTTTAGACGTAGGTCTTTATCCTTTTAATGCAGGTGAGCGTTTGTCTCGTCTTACAGCTATTAATACAGCCTTCCTAGAGTTTAAAGCTAAATACCCTAACATATCTGCTTCGTCTGACTTTGGTAGGCAGTTCATAACCAGCAGAGAACAAACCCTTACGTTTAACATGACTACAGCAGACAGAGCTATGGTTCAATCTAGTCTTATGAAGGTTCCTACTCAGTGGCTTTCCTACAGCTTTAGGTCTATGGAAGCAGTTTTTGTAGGTAGGGGTCTAACTAAAATGGAAAGAGCTAGGTTATTCCTTATGTTGGGACCAATGTACGGTTTAACTGGTTTTGGTGCTGGTAATGCTGCTGACTATGTAGGTGAGAAACTAGGTTTTGAACCCGGAGGATCAAAGTACGTTGGTCTTAAGTATGGGTTCTTTGATGGTATCTCCCACGCCTTAGGAGGGCAGGACGGTTGGGTAGGTTTAGGTACAAGATTGGCCCCTATAGGTGCTTTCTTAGATACTTATGAAAAGATATTCGAAGAAGAAACTATTGGAGCAATAGGTGGTCCGTCTGGTGAGATTGTAACTAATATTGGTGGCGCTGTCTTTGATGCTCTTGCTGACCTAGCTCACGGCAGAACAGCTTTAATGACTGAGGATTTAATTAAAGTAATTCGTCAACCATCAGGTCTTAACAACCCAGCTAAATTTCTAGGTATTATCAATAACGGTATGTACCGCAGTAAGAGTGGTGTTTCTGTAGGGGATGAAATGAGCATAGGTCAGGCCCTAATGGCTCTTGCTGGTTTTACGCCTGGATCTGTTCAAGAAATTTATCAAAGAAAAGGTCAGATCTACAACGACAAAAAATCTTTTAATAAGTTTAGAAAACAAATTAGTCAAGAAGCTGACACAGCCCTTCGTTATATCTCAGAAGGTGACGAAGAAAGAGGAAGAAAAATGATTAGCGAAATAAGTGCTAAAATTGCTACGTCAGGTTTTAGTTTCAAGGAGATGGTTAGTCTTAGGAGATCAGCTTTATCACCATTCCAGAAAGACTATCAGAAAATGTATATTCATTTGTTTAAAAACTCTGACAATACTTACGCTACCAGATCGTTCAGAAAACTTACTAAGAACCCTGAGGAGAATAACTAATGACCGGCCCTTTCTATAAAACAGGTACAGGCTTAGGTTTAACAGCAGCAGGTGGAAGTGCGGTAGAAAGCCCTGTAGCTCCTGTTAGAACCTCAGCGGCTGATGCAGTTACTGCTGGTTTGAACCTAGCTAGTCAGGGTGTGGCTATGTACGGTCAGTACCAAAGGTCTCAGGGTAGATACGGAGGAACTAGAAGCGGTAGACCTGACCCTAACGTAGCTGTATTTGCTGAAGAGATGAATAAGGTTCAACAGATTAGGTCAGAAAAGGGTGACTTAGCTGGTAGGCTTGCTGAAAGGTCTGTAGCTAGTAACTTCGCAGCAGCCGGTGTTTCACTTAAGGATACTGCATATAAGTCTGTGTATGAAAGTACTACTGGTAGGTCTTTTGATCTTTATGGTAGAGACGACGATGAGTACT
>Ga0098045_1000386_pt1 | contig 17786 bp, 6 predicted proteins | sample 11_taG_FD_77071 | JGI IMG/M metagenome (GOLD analysis project Ga0098045, IMG submission 77071) | Marine viral communities from the Subarctic Pacific Ocean - 11_ETSP_OMZ_AT15265 metaG | ecosystem: Environmental > Aquatic > Marine > Oceanic | place: Pacific Ocean | collected 2015-01-16 | reverse complement strand
CTAAACAATTGTTTCCAAAATGGCAACATTATTGATTTTTTAATTTTAAGAGTGTTTAAAATTTTTATTTGGATTAAGTATAAATAAAATGACAAGTTATTCCACGCATCAAGAAATCGTCCCAAGTAATATTACTAGTGATGGTAAATTATCGTATTACAACGGGCAACCAACTATCCAGTTTCTAATTGGTGAACAGGACAGATTTATCAAACCAGGCACAATCCGTCTTGTCGGTGAATTCACAATTTGGAAGGATGCTGGTGGCAGCGTGCTACCGGTTGAGGCAGATGGTATCCGTATGAATGAACGTTTAGGTGTAAATGCTGTTGTAGACCAACTAACGATTTTTTCACAGAAATCCTCTCAAGTAATGGAAAGCATAAATCATCACAATCGTATGATGAGTTCATACCTTTCCGTCACTCAATCTGTTGATGATTTTGCTGGACACACATATGAAACTTCACTACGTTTCCCCAACTTTAAAGCACAGGAGTTAGGTGTAATTACCAATACACAGGCAGACCAACCAACCGGCAAAAATGAATTTTGTATTCCGCTGGTTTGTGGGTTATTTTTGGGTCAAGACCCTATCCCTCTGTCCGGCACTTGGGGTGTTGGTGGACTTCGCATAGAAATCCAGTTAGCACCGGATAGTAATGTATTATTTTCCAAAGATAATACCACTGCTAATCTTCTCAATGCTCATTATGAATTATCTAATGTTAGACTTGTTTGTGAAACGATGGTTCCACCACCCGATCAACTTTCTCAATTAATGTCGCAGACTACTAATACATTTGTTTACAACTCTATTACATCGTATTATCAAACTATTAATTCAGCGAATGCTAATCTCAATTTTAATCTTGCCCTATCCAAGGTGCTGGGTGCTTATATGAATGTTGTTCCTGCTAGTCATATCAATAACTTAGGCAGAGACGGATTAGCAACTCTTCCCTTTACTAATAATGATGGTTCAGTAGCGGTGGTAGAGCAGGCGGTATTTACAAGGGCAGGTGAGAGATACCCTCTACAATACAACCTTGATACACTCCAAAAGGAGGCAACAGGTAATACAACAATTGATAGTCAGTTAGCAAGAAATTACATTAATTCAGTGATGGGATTTGCCAAGGTAAATCGCTCAAGTGTAAAACCTAATAATTACAAGTATTTTGCTATGACTGATAATTATGTTCAGGCAAAAGAAATGAAGGATGGAGGAAGTGCTTGGGGTCTTGGTGTTGCTTATGATACTATTAGCGACCAGGGTATCAGTTTCGCAAATGTCCCATTCGGTGTCCAACTTCAGTTAAGACTTACTAGTGATAGTCCGCAATCTATTTTCCTTTTTGTTCATTCTAAACAAACTTGTGTAAGCACCCCTCAAGGTATTCAGGTGTTAAAATAAAGGGTAAATAAATTTTAATTTTTTATATTATTATTTTTATTTTTGTTAAGTTATATAATATAAATATGACTAGTATTAATAATTCTGCTATGACACAGGCACAGGGGTCTGCTCCCCCTGGTGCTGGCGCAATTCCGGATTTAGTCAAAATTGGGACTATTCCAACTGATACAGCAATTGATGTGGCAACGGAAATTTTAGAACCGGTTTCTTTTTCACAGAACGAATGCCGATTTGTGCTTACAAATAAGGGTATTCTACATTCTAATTCTCGCATTACACTTTCTGTTGATAAAGGTGTTTTTGCTAATCCTACTCAAGGACAGAATAGTTTTTTCCCTGTTAATATTGGTATCGCATCTCTACTTCAGCGTGTGCGCCTAACTATTGGTGGCAAAACTATCAGTGAAATAGAAGACTTTGCGCACTATTATGCGTATGAAAGTAATTTTATCACCCCGGAACAACTTAAAGAACGTGAACAAGTGTTTACCGCACGCACTGGTTTAGCAGTCCGCCCAACTCTCAAGGAACGCCAGGCAGAGTATGAAGATGCTGGAACTCCCGCCAATAACATTGAGAGTATCAATGAAGCAGATAGTGTTTGTATTGATAACGGAAATGATTTTGATTATAAATCTACTTCTACAGGCAGGGCAGTCCTAGACAAGGGAACTGACCCGTCAGCAACTCGCCAAGTCCAGGGATGGTGCGATCTAAACAACAATCCAGTATTTTCTATTCTTATTGCTGATTTATTCCCATTCTTAAAAATGAACCAATTACCTCTATTTATGCTACAGGAACAGGTTGCTATTCATCTTACTTTCACCCCTAAAGTTTCGGGTGGTCTTGCTGCTACCAACTCAACTCGTGTTAGCACTACTCTCGGTGATGTTGGGGATGCTGATGCTACTATCACTAGAGATGAAGTTAAGATGGTTGCTGATTACATTTTTTATCCACAGGAAATGATGCTTCAGTATCAGCAGGCAAATGCTAATATGAGTTTCTCGTATGTTGATTATCAGTTTGTAAAGCGCGATGTTTCATCTGCCGAATTTTCCGGTCAGTTAATACAGAATGTTGGTGGTGCTGGTCGTATTGTAAATAAGGTTTGTGTTCAGGTAGAAAATAAGAAACCCGGAGACCAGGGATTAATTAATAATTACGGGAGTGATACACCGCTCGTGACGGCACTTTCTAACGGCACAATTACAACAAATTTAAGATACAATGATTTATTTTTATTCCCTATTGATGTTTCTAATTCAGCGAGACAATTTCATAATGTATTAATGACTGAAGGTCGTATGCCACACCTTTCTCGCGATATCTACTCCGGTCAGGGTCAGTTAGCAAAGGACGCACAATTTGGTGCTTTTGAGGATTACGGAATGGGCGCAGAATACGGCGGAGGGTCAACCCCTCTTATCAGTGATATTAGGTCTCGTGGAAACTGGCATTGCTACCGATTAAATCGTAATGAGCGTGTCAATAGCAGGGGTATAGAGTTATATGACAGACGCCAAACGATGGCAGGGTCATCAACACTCCGCGCTTGGATACAGGTTGTAAGGATGGCACAACTCAAGGAAGGCAGGATGGAAGTTGTTTATGCTTAAATTTTTTAAAATGTTTCCAATTTGGCAACAAAATACATTTTCGTAATTTAAACTTTTTTAATTATATATAATAAAATATATATGGAAGAAACAATCCTTGTAGAGTGTAGTAGACAATCAAGTTTAGAAGGCACTACTCAAAACTTCACTACTCCTGCTGAATGGACTTGCGAATGTGGAGATGGATTAATATTAGATATCGGTGATAAAATACAAGTTCATTCCGGTTTTGTAAGTGAGAAGGGAGCACAGGCAGGTGCTATAGAAATCAAAGAAAGAGTTAGAGGAGATACATTAGAAGCAGAAATAAGCAAAGATATAGAATATTTAGGATATTATGATGATTTTTCATCTAGAATAGACAAAATTACAGGAGAACAAGTTTATAGATACGGATGCGAAAAGGGTGGAAATGAAAATCATACTTTCGCAATCAATGATGGTGAAACAAATATTATATATGCCCCTTACAAAACTACCAATGGTGAACACTATGTAAGTTTACCCCGTAGACATACTGGAAAAGCACTGAATAATGCTTCTCTTTCTAATCCATATGACCAATGGGACAATACAACAGGGGCAAGTCCCCCTACTGCCGATCAAAATGTTCCGGGAGCATATGGTAATGTAGTTTATAATTTAGACCCTGGAGGCAAGTATTTTAACGGAGCGTGGGCACCTCTTGGAGTAGCAAATCAATTTCCCCCTGCTGATTACAAATTAGTAGGGCAAAATAAAAAAAATAGTGAACCGGTTATAAGTCCACCTGACCCACCAACTTTAAAAAAGGGTATGATAAGAAATGATTGTAGTAGATATACATTATTTCGCGCAGAAAAAGTATATAGAAACAGAAATTCAGCAAGTGATTTCGGTGTGCCTGCTGGAAATTATTTAGATTTACTTGGAAGAGAAGGTGGAATAAGTGGAGAAGCACCGGGAACTCCTGGGTATCAAAACGCAGAAGATAGAAGAGACCCTGCTATACTCTATACTTGGCATCCTGTTAAAGAAGTATTCACTATGAAATCAAAGGATGGGTTTAATTCCCCTAGTGATGTTGCTGCCGAAATCACAGAACAAATGAATAAAAGAGGTGTTTTAACTAGAAGAACTTTCCCGTATCCCACATCTACACTGAATGGATACGATGCTATAGAAGATTTAGTAAATTATTACGAATCACCTTTATATAAATCATACAATTGCGCAGGATATCTATATAATGCCCAAATGTATGCTGATTTTAAAAATGTTAATCCATCACACGACCCGAGCGCAGATGTAGAACAAATAACAAATAACGCTCACACTTATATGTCTCAATATCAACATATTGGTATAAAAAGACCTGACCTTTGGATACAAGGTAGAAAAACAAATGCTTCTCAAGGATTTTTAAAACCTGCTATCGGTGATGGTAGAAATACACCTACAACAGCACAAGTATTAAATTTAGCAATTCCTTGGACAAAAGAAAATGTAGAAAATTTAACTGCTTTATTTGATATACAAGCAAAGTATGATGAATTATTCACAGGTATTTATCAAACAAACTATGACCCTGCCGATTTCTATGAAATAAAACCTGGACTTCACAGATACTTACATTTTAATAGACAAGATGATACAATCCCCATCTCGGGCATCCCTACCGGCACCTACCGACACAATCCAATATCTCAACTTGGTTACGACTTGTGCGGTGTTTCCCATAGTTCTGCTTTACCTTCAGGATATCATTACGACAATAGTATGGCAACATATCCGTTATTCTTTGATTATAACGCATCTACAGCACATTTTGGAATAGATGATGTAGGATACGGAGAAGATGCTGGTGGTGGACATAGTGATATCACTGATTTAGCATACGGATGGGCAAGAAAAGTTAGAGTTGCTGCCGCTCAGGCGGTTAGCGGTGAAGATACTTATTACATAGGTATCCAATTTACAAGAACAGGTAATCAAGTCCCTCATTGGATGTATAACGGATTAACTCATATAGCATTATCAGCGGCGCATCAAGCAGTTGGTCGTAGATTTGGTTTTGATTATCATTTCAGTGCTTACGGAAGTGCTTGTATTCTACTCTACAACGGAATAGTAGCAAATGCTTCAGGGACTACTCCTCTTAATGGACAATATCCTGCTACAGATTACAAGGGAGATTATAGTTTGACAATGAATTTAAATGATATGGCAACAACAGCAAATAATCCAAAATATAATACAGGAGCATTGTATCATAAAATTCTACTTGGTGCTGATAGTCCTTCACTGATTTATGATACAAATGAAGATAGATTTAGTTTCACAGGATTACATACAGCAGAACGTGCTGGTAATGTTGGTAATGCTGGTCGCCTCAAAAACGGAGGTCTTGGAGAAATAGACGCAAACCAGCAGGCAGATAGTATATGTTATAAAGTTAATAAAGCAATGCTAGGAACAAGTTATTGTCCTAATGTTGCTCCTTACCCTGATACAGCACTTACACTTACTTCGCACGCCCAATATCCAAATCAATTATTATTCTCAACAAATTTAGAACCCTGGACGATATATGATGCTACTTGCGGATTATTTATAGAACAAGTAATAGTCCCTGAAAAGACTTGGGATGAAAACCTAATTGGTGTATTAGGATTTTATTACTCTCAATTTATAAATACAGACCAAGATAGACAAATACAAATCAACAATAGAAAGGATAGCACAAATATGTCTTCACTGACAACTCAAGCAATTATTAGTGCTGGAGATATGATTGATTGGACAAAAAATGGATACGGAATATCCACTTACACATTAAATCCTCCTCTAACTTACCAACAAACAGCAACAAATTTGACTGACAATATAAGACCCCCTGTCACTATATTTTTTGAGGATGGAAAAGGTAGCACAAGAATAACAGCATTAGATTTACCTACAAAAACAGCAAGACCTTATTTTACAATTAGAAGTAATCTCTTACCTCAATCATCATTTGTTGGTGGTAATCAAGAAACATCAGCGAAATCAGGAGCAGTGAACCGACCGGTTGTAGCAATAGTGAATAAGATAAATGGATACGGAGATTTTTATTCTCAACAAGAAACTCAATTAAGTTTTACAAATACAGAAAAAAGAGTAATAACTGCTATTAAAACAAGTGTCCACGACCCTGATGGTAGTTATGCTAAAGTAGATAAATCTAGTTCAGTGATATATAAGATAACCAAAACAAGACAAATAGATTTAAAACCAGTTGCGACTTTATTACAAAGTAAAAATCAAGCAGAAATCAAACAAGCAGAAATAGCATCAAGTATGCTTAAAAACCCCGAAGATGCTAAACCTAATTACTCACAGACTTTTTCTTTTTCATAGGGGATATGTATAAAGGACTATCAGCATCAAATGGATCATAAACATTTAATTTCCAAAGTGCCAAAATACAGGCAATATAGTAATCTCTTTCATCTTCATTGATTTTATATAATTTCTTCTTTTGTATAAATTTTACATAAGAAGTATAAATACTAATTTGTTGTTTTAAATTTTTATTATTATTAAAACCCTCAAAAATCAATTTACTACCAATATCTTTAAAATACTCAATATCTGTTTCTTTCTCTGTTAGATTATTTTTAAACATTACTTTTAGATTGCGATGGTAGAAATAAATTGACATAAAATCTATTACAAAAAAATTAATTATACAAATCAAATTTTTATAAAGTTTTAAAACTCAAAACCATAATTGTTGCCAAAATGGAAACATCTAATATTGACAATCACTATCCTTGGCAAGCATAATGAATTCTTCTTGACTGACACCAAACATTTGCTGGCATTCTTCTTCACTGGGAACCTTTACATCCTTGCCGTTGATATCCTGGACTACTAGCGGTGTGTGTAGGACACCCCCTGCTAGTTGATGTTGGAGTAGGTCTATTTTGCCTAGATGTGCTATCTCACCCTCTTTCAGTGTTGCTACTTCTTTCCTCAACATTTTGAGTTCCTCAATTGTAGCACAGGACATAGATGCTGATTTTGCTAATCTCTCGTTCTCTTCTTCTAATTTTCTGCTTCTATCTTGTTCCTCAATCAACTGCTTCTTTAATTTGTCTATTTGATTTTGGTGGGTATCAATCATAAGAGACATTTTCTGCTGAATGATTGCCATATTTTCATCAACCTCTGCTACAGAAACCATTGTGTTGTCTGTGTTCATTTTGTATAGTTGTTTGTAATGCTAGAAGTAGAATAACACCAAATCAAATTTTTAATGTTTTTGATTTGATTGATTTGGTTGCGTGTTGTCGCTTATGTAGATTTCAGTGAAATGTTGCCAAATTGGAAACAATTTAGGATTTGAGTTTTAAAACCTTTACAAAAAAAATTTAATCTAGTCTAATCTAATTTTTGTTTGGTTTTGTATTTTGTATTGTTTAGTTGCTTGCTTCCATCTTTGCCTTTTTCTTGTCCAAACTCTCAAGGAACCGAAGGAAATTCTTGGGTTGCTTCTCAAGGTTGGCAGAAGTCCACTTGCGCGTTGGGGTGATATCGGCAGACCAACCTGCGTTTGGTCTGTCCGCATTATCGTGCCAAGTGAACATATGTCCACCTACCTCCATTGTCTTCTCTTCGGTATTGATGTCTAGATTTTCTACGATATCATTGACAATCTCTCTACACAAATCTTCACTGCTAACTTCACTAACTGCTGGAGATGCTGGTTCTACTGGACGCTGGGTAGGAGTAGGAGTAGGGAAACCCTCAGTCTCACCATCCAATACCTTGAGGCGTTCTTGAGCAAGGCGGATGAAATCCTCCAGGTCATTGGGGTCATCACACTGCGCAATCATCACCTCAAGTGGAGAAGTGTATTTTGCTTTCATATCATCAGGGATTGTGATAGTGTGCTTTTGCTGTGTCCCAATCATCCGCTCACCCTTGAGGCAGTGGTTAGCAGTATCAAGTGGTCTTGGGTCAACTGGATATGCGTGAACCTTTTTCATCACAGGTTTGCCTGCCTTTGTGAATTTGAGGTCGCCACCTTTGGTGCGTGCCTGAACCTCGCTGGTGTGGACAGCAGACTTGATATCCTCATCGCTTACTTGCTTGCTCACTTGGATGTAATGTGTCCAAGCAAGCAGGCGGAGCATACCGATGATTTGTGCCTTGCGCTTGTTGACAGACTTGTTGGAAACCCCCTCCTCATCGGTGAAGAAGATTTTGACCACCGCATTTGCGCCAAGCAGTCCATCGCAACCCAGCACATCAATCAGTGTATCCACGTTGATGCGCCAAGCGTTGACAAACTCACTGCGCATCGGCAACTGCCTTTGGTCTTTAGCATAGGCAAAATTGACTAGGAAATCAAAGTTGTCATCTGCCCACGCCTCAACGTAGTCGGCAAGACCCGCCGGTGCTGGGGCATCTGTCATCCAAGATACTTTCCACAGGTCATCGTGCTTGTTGCTACCGCACAGAGCATACCCAAAGTAAGGGCAATCCTGGGCGAAAGCGTTGATGACTGCGCGCTCCTCGGCAGTGATAGTGTGGACACCCTTGTAGGACATACTGAGAGTTGGTTGCGTTTGTTGCTGTAGTTGCTTGATGCTCTAGTTCTTTGTGATTGATGGAAAAGTTAGAAGCAGGAAATCAAATTTGTTTCCAATGAGAGAAAAGTTCTCTGGAAAAGTTGTCGCTTATGTGGAGAAGCAAAGGTTATGTTTTGTTGCTATAGTTTGTTTTGATTGATGGAAAAGAAAAAAGGTGGAAATCAAATTTGTTTCCATTACACATATTTTTCACAGAAAAAGTTGTCGTCTATGTGGCGATTTGTCATAAATATATATTTATGACAAATCGCCACATAGACGACAACTTTTTCTGTGAAAAATATGTGTAATGGAAACAAATTTGATTTCCACCTTTTTTCTTTTCCATCAATCAAAACAAACTATAGCAACAAAACATAACCTTTGCTTCTCCACATAAGCGACAACTTTTCCAGAGAACTTTTCTCTCATTGGAAACAAATTTGATTTCCTGCTTCTAACTTTTCCATCAATCACAAAGAACTAGAGCATCAAGCAACTACAGCAACAAACGCAACCAACTCTCAGTATGTCCTACAAGGGTGTCCACACTATCACTGCCGAGGAGCGCGCAGTCATCAACGCTTTCGCCCAGGATTGCCCTTACTTTGGGTATGCTCTGTGCGGTAGCAACAAGCACGATGACCTGTGGAAAGTATCTTGGATGACAGATGCCCCAGCACCGGCGGGTCTTGCCGACTACGTTGAGGCGTGGGCAGATGACAACTTTGATTTCCTAGTCAATTTTGCCTATGCTAAAGACCAAAGGCAGTTGCCGATGCGCAGTGAGTTTGTCAACGCTTGGCGCATCAACGTGGATACACTGATTGATGTGCTGGGTTGCGATGGACTGCTTGGCGCAAATGCGGTGGTCAAAATCTTCTTCACCGATGAGGAGGGGGTTTCCAACAAGTCTGTCAACAAGCGCAAGGCACAAATCATCGGTATGCTCCGCCTGCTTGCTTGGACACATTACATCCAAGTGAGCAAGCAAGTAAGCGATGAGGATATCAAGTCTGCTGTCCACACCAGCGAGGTTCAGGCACGCACCAAAGGTGGCGACCTCAAATTCACAAAGGCAGGCAAACCTGTGATGAAAAAGGTTCACGCATATCCAGTTGACCCAAGACCACTTGATACTGCTAACCACTGCCTCAAGGGTGAGCGGATGATTGGGACACAGCAAAAGCACACTATCACAATCCCTGATGATATGAAAGCAAAATACACTTCTCCACTTGAGGTGATGATTGCGCAGTGTGATGACCCCAATGACCTGGAGGATTTCATCCGCCTTGCTCAAGAACGCCTCAAGGTATTGGATGGTGAGACTGAGGGTTTCCCTACTCCTACTCCTACCCAGCGTCCAGTAGAACCAGCATCTCCAGCAGTTAGTGAAGTTAGCAGTGAAGATTTGTGTAGAGAGATTGTCAATGATATCGTAGAAAATCTAGACATCAATACCGAAGAGAAGACAATGGAGGTAGGTGGACATATGTTCACTTGGCACGATAATGCGGACAGACCAAACGCAGGTTGGTCTGCCGATATCACCCCAACGCGCAAGTGGACTTCTGCCAACCTTGAGAAGCAACCCAAGAATTTCCTTCGGTTCCTTGAGAGTTTGGACAAGAAAAAGGCAAAGATGGAAGCAAGCAACTAAACAATACAAAATACAAAACCAAACAAAAATTAGATTAGACTAGATTAAATTTTTTTTGTAAAGGTTTTAAAACTCAAATCCTAAATTGTTTCCAATTTGGCAACATTTCACTGAAATCTACATAAGCGACAACACGCAACCAAATCAATCAAATCAAAAACATTAAAAATTTGATTTGGTGTTATTCTACTTCTAGCATTACAAACAACTATACAAAATGAACACAGACAACACAATGGTTTCTGTAGCAGAGGTTGATGAAAATATGGCAATCATTCAGCAGAAAATGTCTCTTATGATTGATACCCACCAAAATCAAATAGACAAATTAAAGAAGCAGTTGATTGAGGAACAAGATAGAAGCAGAAAATTAGAAGAAGAGAACGAGAGATTAGCAAAATCAGCATCTATGTCCTGTGCTACAATTGAGGAACTCAAAATGTTGAGGAAAGAAGTAGCAACACTGAAAGAGGGTGAGATAGCACATCTAGGCAAAATAGACCTACTCCAACATCAACTAGCAGGGGGTGTCCTACACACACCGCTAGTAGTCCAGGATATCAACGGCAAGGATGTAAAGGTTCCCAGTGAAGAAGAATGCCAGCAAATGTTTGGTGTCAGTCAAGAAGAATTCATTATGCTTGCCAAGGATAGTGATTGTCAATATTAGATGTTTCCATTTTGGCAACAATTATGGTTTTGAGTTTTAAAACTTTATAAAAATTTGATTTGTATAATTAATTTTTTTGTAATAGATTTTATGTCAATTTATTTCTACCATCGCAATCTAAAAGTAATGTTTAAAAATAATCTAACAGAGAAAGAAACAGATATTGAGTATTTTAAAGATATTGGTAGTAAATTGATTTTTGAGGGTTTTAATAATAATAAAAATTTAAAACAACAAATTAGTATTTATACTTCTTATGTAAAATTTATACAAAAGAAGAAATTATATAAAATCAATGAAGATGAAAGAGATTACTATATTGCCTGTATTTTGGCACTTTGGAAATTAAATGTTTATGATCCATTTGATGCTGATAGTCCTTTATACATATCCCCTATGAAAAAGAAAAAGTCTGTGAGTAATTAGGTTTAGCATCTTCGGGGTTTTTAAGCATACTTGATGCTATTTCTGCTTGTTTGATTTCTGCTTGATTTTTACTTTGTAATAAAGTCGCAACTGGTTTTAAATCTATTTGTCTTGTTTTGGTTATCTTATATATCACTGAACTAGATTTATCTACTTTAGCATAACTACCATCAGGGTCGTGGACACTTGTTTTAATAGCAGTTATTACTCTTTTTTCTGTATTTGTAAAACTTAATTGAGTTTCTTGTTGAGAATAAAAATCTCCGTATCCATTTATCTTATTCACTATTGCTACAACCGGTCGGTTCACTGCTCCTGATTTCGCTGATGTTTCTTGATTACCACCAACAAATGATGATTGAGGTAAGAGATTACTTCTAATTGTAAAATAAGGTCTTGCTGTTTTTGTAGGTAAATCTAATGCTGTTATTCTTGTGCTACCTTTTCCATCCTCAAAAAATATAGTGACAGGGGGTCTTATATTGTCAGTCAAATTTGTTGCTGTTTGTTGGTAAGTTAGAGGAGGATTTAATGTGTAAGTGGATATTCCGTATCCATTTTTTGTCCAATCAATCATATCTCCAGCACTAATAATTGCTTGAGTTGTCAGTGAAGACATATTTGTGCTATCCTTTCTATTGTTGATTTGTATTTGTCTATCTTGGTCTGTATTTATAAATTGAGAGTAATAAAATCCTAATACACCAATTAGGTTTTCATCCCAAGTCTTTTCAGGGACTATTACTTGTTCTATAAATAATCCGCAAGTAGCATCATATATCGTCCAGGGTTCTAAATTTGTTGAGAATAATAATTGATTTGGATATTGGGCGTGCGAAGTAAGTGTAAGTGCTGTATCAGGGTAAGGAGCAACATTAGGACAATAACTTGTTCCTAGCATTGCTTTATTAACTTTATAACATATACTATCTGCCTGCTGGTTTGCGTCTATTTCTCCAAGACCTCCGTTTTTGAGGCGACCAGCATTACCAACATTACCAGCACGTTCTGCTGTATGTAATCCTGTGAAACTAAATCTATCTTCATTTGTATCATAAATCAGTGAAGGACTATCAGCACCAAGTAGAATTTTATGATACAATGCTCCTGTATTATATTTTGGATTATTTGCTGTTGTTGCCATATCATTTAAATTCATTGTCAAACTATAATCTCCCTTGTAATCTGTAGCAGGATATTGTCCATTAAGAGGAGTAGTCCCTGAAGCATTTGCTACTATTCCGTTGTAGAGTAGAATACAAGCACTTCCGTAAGCACTGAAATGATAATCAAAACCAAATCTACGACCAACTGCTTGATGCGCCGCTGATAATGCTATATGAGTTAATCCGTTATACATCCAATGAGGGACTTGATTACCTGTTCTTGTAAATTGGATACCTATGTAATAAGTATCTTCACCGCTAACCGCCTGAGCGGCAGCAACTCTAACTTTTCTTGCCCATCCGTATGCTAAATCAGTGATATCACTATGTCCACCACCAGCATCTTCTCCGTATCCTACATCATCTATTCCAAAATGTGCTGTAGATGCGTTATAATCAAAGAATAACGGATATGTTGCCATACTATTGTCGTAATGATATCCTGAAGGTAAAGCAGAACTATGGGAAACACCGCACAAGTCGTAACCAAGTTGAGATATTGGATTGTGTCGGTAGGTGCCGGTAGGGATGCCCGAGATGGGGATTGTATCATCTTGTCTATTAAAATGTAAGTATCTGTGAAGTCCAGGTTTTATTTCATAGAAATCGGCAGGGTCATAGTTTGTTTGATAAATACCTGTGAATAATTCATCATACTTTGCTTGTATATCAAATAAAGCAGTTAAATTTTCTACATTTTCTTTTGTCCAAGGAATTGCTAAATTTAATACTTGTGCTGTTGTAGGTGTATTTCTACCATCACCGATAGCAGGTTTTAAAAATCCTTGAGAAGCATTTGTTTTTCTACCTTGTATCCAAAGGTCAGGTCTTTTTATACCAATATGTTGATATTGAGACATATAAGTGTGAGCGTTATTTGTTATTTGTTCTACATCTGCGCTCGGGTCGTGTGATGGATTAACATTTTTAAAATCAGCATACATTTGGGCATTATATAGATATCCTGCGCAATTGTATGATTTATATAAAGGTGATTCGTAATAATTTACTAAATCTTCTATAGCATCGTATCCATTCAGTGTAGATGTGGGATACGGGAAAGTTCTTCTAGTTAAAACACCTCTTTTATTCATTTGTTCTGTGATTTCGGCAGCAACATCACTAGGGGAATTAAACCCATCCTTTGATTTCATAGTGAATACTTCTTTAACAGGATGCCAAGTATAGAGTATAGCAGGGTCTCTTCTATCTTCTGCGTTTTGATACCCAGGAGTTCCCGGTGCTTCTCCACTTATTCCACCTTCTCTTCCAAGTAAATCTAAATAATTTCCAGCAGGCACACCGAAATCACTTGCTGAATTTCTGTTTCTATATACTTTTTCTGCGCGAAATAATGTATATCTACTACAATCATTTCTTATCATACCCTTTTTTAAAGTTGGTGGGTCAGGTGGACTTATAACCGGTTCACTATTTTTTTTATTTTGCCCTACTAATTTGTAATCAGCAGGGGGAAATTGATTTGCTACTCCAAGAGGTGCCCACGCTCCGTTAAAATACTTGCCTCCAGGGTCTAAATTATAAACTACATTACCATATGCTCCCGGAACATTTTGATCGGCAGTAGGGGGACTTGCCCCTGTTGTATTGTCCCATTGGTCATATGGATTAGAAAGAGAAGCATTATTCAGTGCTTTTCCAGTATGTCTACGGGGTAAACTTACATAGTGTTCACCATTGGTAGTTTTGTAAGGGGCATATATAATATTTGTTTCACCATCATTGATTGCGAAAGTATGATTTTCATTTCCACCCTTTTCGCATCCGTATCTATAAACTTGTTCTCCTGTAATTTTGTCTATTCTAGATGAAAAATCATCATAATATCCTAAATATTCTATATCTTTGCTTATTTCTGCTTCTAATGTATCTCCTCTAACTCTTTCTTTGATTTCTATAGCACCTGCCTGTGCTCCCTTCTCACTTACAAAACCGGAATGAACTTGTATTTTATCACCGATATCTAATATTAATCCATCTCCACATTCGCAAGTCCATTCAGCAGGAGTAGTGAAGTTTTGAGTAGTGCCTTCTAAACTTGATTGTCTACTACACTCTACAAGGATTGTTTCTTCCATATATATTTTATTATATATAATTAAAAAAGTTTAAATTACGAAAATGTATTTTGTTGCCAAATTGGAAACATTTTAAAAAATTTAAGCATAAACAACTTCCATCCTGCCTTCCTTGAGTTGTGCCATCCTTACAACCTGTATCCAAGCGCGGAGTGTTGATGACCCTGCCATCGTTTGGCGTCTGTCATATAACTCTATACCCCTGCTATTGACACGCTCATTACGATTTAATCGGTAGCAATGCCAGTTTCCACGAGACCTAATATCACTGATAAGAGGGGTTGACCCTCCGCCGTATTCTGCGCCCATTCCGTAATCCTCAAAAGCACCAAATTGTGCGTCCTTTGCTAACTGACCCTGACCGGAGTAGATATCGCGAGAAAGGTGTGGCATACGACCTTCAGTCATTAATACATTATGAAATTGTCTCGCTGAATTAGAAACATCAATAGGGAATAAAAATAAATCATTGTATCTTAAATTTGTTGTAATTGTGCCGTTAGAAAGTGCCGTCACGAGCGGTGTATCACTCCCGTAATTATTAATTAATCCCTGGTCTCCGGGTTTCTTATTTTCTACCTGAACACAAACCTTATTTACAATACGACCAGCACCACCAACATTCTGTATTAACTGACCGGAAAATTCGGCAGATGAAACATCGCGCTTTACAAACTGATAATCAACATACGAGAAACTCATATTAGCATTTGCCTGCTGATACTGAAGCATCATTTCCTGTGGATAAAAAATGTAATCAGCAACCATCTTAACTTCATCTCTAGTGATAGTAGCATCAGCATCCCCAACATCACCGAGAGTAGTGCTAACACGAGTTGAGTTGGTAGCAGCAAGACCACCCGAAACTTTAGGGGTGAAAGTAAGATGAATAGCAACCTGTTCCTGTAGCATAAATAGAGGTAATTGGTTCATTTTTAAGAATGGGAATAAATCAGCAATAAGAATAGAAAATACTGGATTGTTGTTTAGATCGCACCATCCCTGGACTTGGCGAGTTGCTGACGGGTCAGTTCCCTTGTCTAGGACTGCCCTGCCTGTAGAAGTAGATTTATAATCAAAATCATTTCCGTTATCAATACAAACACTATCTGCTTCATTGATACTCTCAATGTTATTGGCGGGAGTTCCAGCATCTTCATACTCTGCCTGGCGTTCCTTGAGAGTTGGGCGGACTGCTAAACCAGTGCGTGCGGTAAACACTTGTTCACGTTCTTTAAGTTGTTCCGGGGTGATAAAATTACTTTCATACGCATAATAGTGCGCAAAGTCTTCTATTTCACTGATAGTTTTGCCACCAATAGTTAGGCGCACACGCTGAAGTAGAGATGCGATACCAATATTAACAGGGAAAAAACTATTCTGTCCTTGAGTAGGATTAGCAAAAACACCTTTATCAACAGAAAGTGTAATGCGAGAATTAGAATGTAGAATACCCTTATTTGTAAGCACAAATCGGCATTCGTTCTGTGAAAAAGAAACCGGTTCTAAAATTTCCGTTGCCACATCAATTGCTGTATCAGTTGGAATAGTCCCAATTTTGACTAAATCCGGAATTGCGCCAGCACCAGGGGGAGCAGACCCCTGTGCCTGTGTCATAGCAGAATTATTAATACTAGTCATATTTATATTATATAACTTAACAAAAATAAAAATAATAATATAAAAAATTAAAATTTATTTACCCTTTATTTTAACACCTGAATACCTTGAGGGGTGCTTACACAAGTTTGTTTAGAATGAACAAAAAGGAAAATAGATTGCGGACTATCACTAGTAAGTCTTAACTGAAGTTGGACACCGAATGGGACATTTGCGAAACTGATACCCTGGTCGCTAATAGTATCATAAGCAACACCAAGACCCCAAGCACTTCCTCCATCCTTCATTTCTTTTGCCTGAACATAATTATCAGTCATAGCAAAATACTTGTAATTATTAGGTTTTACACTTGAGCGATTTACCTTGGCAAATCCCATCACTGAATTAATGTAATTTCTTGCTAACTGACTATCAATTGTTGTATTACCTGTTGCCTCCTTTTGGAGTGTATCAAGGTTGTATTGTAGAGGGTATCTCTCACCTGCCCTTGTAAATACCGCCTGCTCTACCACCGCTACTGAACCATCATTATTAGTAAAGGGAAGAGTTGCTAATCCGTCTCTGCCTAAGTTATTGATATGACTAGCAGGAACAACATTCATATAAGCACCCAGCACCTTGGATAGGGCAAGATTAAAATTGAGATTAGCATTCGCTGAATTAATAGTTTGATAATACGATGTAATAGAGTTGTAAACAAATGTATTAGTAGTCTGCGACATTAATTGAGAAAGTTGATCGGGTGGTGGAACCATCGTTTCACAAACAAGTCTAACATTAGATAATTCATAATGAGCATTGAGAAGATTAGCAGTGGTATTATCTTTGGAAAATAATACATTACTATCCGGTGCTAACTGGATTTCTATGCGAAGTCCACCAACACCCCAAGTGCCGGACAGAGGGATAGGGTCTTGACCCAAAAATAACCCACAAACCAGCGGAATACAAAATTCATTTTTGCCGGTTGGTTGGTCTGCCTGTGTATTGGTAATTACACCTAACTCCTGTGCTTTAAAGTTGGGGAAACGTAGTGAAGTTTCATATGTGTGTCCAGCAAAATCATCAACAGATTGAGTGACGGAAAGGTATGAACTCATCATACGATTGTGATGATTTATGCTTTCCATTACTTGAGAGGATTTCTGTGAAAAAATCGTTAGTTGGTCTACAACAGCATTTACACCTAAACGTTCATTCATACGGATACCATCTGCCTCAACCGGTAGCACGCTGCCACCAGCATCCTTCCAAATTGTGAATTCACCGACAAGACGGATTGTGCCTGGTTTGATAAATCTGTCCTGTTCACCAATTAGAAACTGGATAGTTGGTTGCCCGTTGTAATACGATAATTTACCATCACTAGTAATATTACTTGGGACGATTTCTTGATGCGTGGAATAACTTGTCATTTTATTTATACTTAATCCAAATAAAAATTTTAAACACTCTTAAAATTAAAAAATCAATAATGTTGCCATTTTGGAAACAATTGTTTAG
>Ga0098045_1000383_pt1 | contig 17831 bp, 12 predicted proteins | sample 11_taG_FD_77071 | JGI IMG/M metagenome (GOLD analysis project Ga0098045, IMG submission 77071) | Marine viral communities from the Subarctic Pacific Ocean - 11_ETSP_OMZ_AT15265 metaG | ecosystem: Environmental > Aquatic > Marine > Oceanic | place: Pacific Ocean | collected 2015-01-16 | reverse complement strand
ATTAAAAAAGAAAGAATCAGAAAAAGAATTAGAATTAGTTTAAATCATAGTTCATCATTTGCTTTTATTTCTACTTCTTGGTTTTTTCTACTAATTTTAATTTTTTTAATTGTATTTACTACAACAACATAGAAACTAAATTTTATTATTTCATTTTCATTATAATTTTTTACCGTGTTTGATAAATTATTAAATGTATTAATTATTTTATTCATATTATTATTTAATATACTTTTACTTAATTTAATTAATTGGGGTATATTTGGCATTAATTCATTATAATAATTATTATAATATTTTTCTATATCTTTTTCATAATTAATTAATTTATTATTATCATCATTAAACAAAAAATCAAAATATTTTCTTATTTTATCTTTTAAAATATTTTTTTCTACTACTTTTATATTTTTTTTTTTTAAAAATGGGTTTTTTTTTACTATTTTTATATCTTTTTTTATATTTTTCAAAAATAAATTTTTATAATTAGGGTATAAACTATGAGTAGAATTTATAACAGCTTCTATGAATCCTTTTTTTAAATTATCTTGATTATATATACTTCTATTATCTATTTCTATATGATCTTCATATAAAATATAATTATTTTTTAATGTGCTGTAAAAATTGGGCGGTATTTGTGGGACTGGGTCATTATAAGCATTATATAATTTATAAAATGAGTTAGATTGATTATATATTTTATCAAAATCATTCAGTTTAGCTAAATATAATTTTTTTTTTCCACTAAAATAATAAAATAGTTTAGGAACGGCGAATACAACATTTTGAATATTTAATTTTTGTTGTTTTAATAATAAATATATTAATATTAGACTGGTTACGCTCCCAAGTGAATGACCCGAACTATAAATTTTATTTACGTCTTCAATTAAAAAAGGGTTTAAATTTATTATTCTTAAAAGTCTTTGTGCTCTATTATAAAATCCTTTATGCATACCACTTACGGTATTAATATTAAGATCGTTCGTTATATCTAATAATTCAGTTGGATCAGTTCCACGAACTGATATTAATAATATATCTTTAAATTTTAAAAATAATATTTCAGCTTTACCACTAGAATAAATTTTAGTTTTATTACTATCAATATTAAATAAATTACATACATTATTAAATTCATTTTTTAAATTATCTGTTAAAATATTGACTCTATTAAGATTTCCATAATATTGTATATTATTATAATTCATAGTATTTTCATTTAATACTAATTCTTTTTTTACTAATTTTTTTTTAAATTTTCTTCTAAATCGTGTAGACACATACGGCTTTAATATATAACTAAAATTAGCCAAATCCATAAATCTGAGATCACTAATTGATGGCTTTAAATTATCATTTAATATATTTGTTTTATCTAAATCTAATTTTTCGGCGTTCTCAATCTGTGTATTATTATATATTAAATTTGAATTTTCTATTTTTATTTCTTTTAAATTTTGTTTAAATGTATCATTATATTTTTCCGGTAAATGCTCTATAAAATTATTATCTAATTTAAAATATTTATGAAATCTAAACCGGCCTAAATATCCAATATTTAAATATATGTTCATAAAGTCTTTAAAATCATCATCAGATTTATTTAAAAAATTATTATCTTTATCTTCAAATATATCTTGAGCTTTTTGGGGTAAATCATTTATTATTTCTTTAAATGATGGAACTTTAGATGGTGGAATATATAATTTTTTTAAATCTCCGTTCAATGTTAAATTTACTTTATTATTTATTTCATTAATTTCATTTTTATTCATATAAATAAGAAATTTATTAAAAAAAGGTTTTATAATACTTTCATTATATAATTCTTTAATTTTAATTGGATTTGTAACAAAAAATAATTTATTAGTATCTATCATATTATCTTTAATTTTATATTCTACTAATGCCAAATTTTTATTTTCTTTTATATCTTCTATATCGTCTGAATTTATATTTATTTCTTCTTCATCTGTTTCTTCTTTATTTATTTGCTGTTCCATTTTTTGAAATGTTTTATTTAAATCTTCTTGTCGGTCTTCCTCTCGTCTTTCATAATTTAATCCCTCTTCATTTATAAATAAAGTTTTAGCTTTTTTATTTTTATCATTTGGAATAAAAACCCGTTCTATAATTTCATCTTTAATATTTTTCACTTTATATTCTGTTCCCCCTTCTTGTTCTTTTTCTAAGATGTCTGAACCATCGGCGAAATTATCCGTAAAATTTTGCATCAATAACCGTCTATCTATATTTAAATTTTTTTCAAATTCTTCAAAAATTTCTTTACTAAACTTTTTATTTTTAACATCAAAGAACGATATAAAAAATTGTCTCATTTTATCTTTAGACGTAAACTGCTCTGAAATATTTGGGATTAATTTTAATAGATCATCTTGAATGTGATTATGCAAAGTATAAAAATTTATTTTTTCTACATCTGATTTAAATAAATAATCTAAAATATTATTTACAGTTTCTACAATACTATTTTTATTTCTATCAAAATTATAAAAAAAGTCATTACATTTATTTTTAATCATATCTATTTTATTTTCACTTAAATGATATGTTGTATAATCAATTAAATTTATAATTCTTACTATAATATTATTGAGTTGATCTTTAGTATATTTTTTATTTGAATTTGCATGAAAAGCTAATAAACCAACTAAAACAAAGTATTTAAATTGTATTTCATTAATATTACTATTTTTAAAAAAGTTTTTACTAATTCTATTTTTAGTATTATCTATACTATGTTTTAAAAAACTTGTCTTTTTTACTCCGTCTTTAGTTCTATAAATTTTACTTTCTTTATTTATTGAATTATTCATAATACTTGATAAAACTAAACCAGAATAATGGTTAGTATTATAATTTTTTTCTATATCAAAATCTTCATTAGTATTATTTAATAATGGTATATTTCTAATAATATATGAGTTATCAAAATTATACATTATATATTTGTCTTCATCTTGAGGGTTTAATTTTACGTTAAAATTTTCTATAAAAGTGTAAAAACTCATAGTCAATTCCCTCTCTAAATAAATTTTTAATTCTTTTTTATGATTTTCTATAATATCTTTATAATAAGTATTAAAATTAACGCCGGTTTTATCTTTATCAGTTAAATAACTGACCTTAATGCGGTCAAATTCTTCATTGTCTAATATATTGCCGTATCCATCATCTAATTTTTTATAATCTTCATTAGTTTTATAATATTCTTTTTTTCTATCAATTGTTTTAATATGAACGTCTGAAGATGATATTAAATTTAGTGCTTCTTGTTGTTGTGTGAATCTATTGACGTTATTTAATGAAGTGGCTTGAATTGGTTTATTAAAATGATCTTTTAAAATTTCTTGTCTTGTTGTTGTTTTATAATTTTTTGTAAAATCTCGCAGCCATTTAACACGGTTAAAATTATTATCTTGTTTATTTAAATCTTTAATGATTTTATCGACTAGTAATTTTTGATGTGGTGCCAAATTTTTATCAATATTATAAACATTTCTTTTAATTGGGATATATTCGCTTTTTTCTAATCCGTTTTCATAAATTAATATATATGAGTCGTCAGCATCATTATAAACTAAATCATATTTTTCATTATCATCATATGGTATAAATGATGTATCTATATTAGAATTTTTTATATAATTATTTTCTATAATATTTTTAACTTTATAATTAAAAAAGTTTGTTTTATTATTATCATAAAAATTAAATAAAGGAACTGCTTTTTTTTGATCTACTTTAACATTATTTTTTATAAATTCTTGATTAGTAATAACTATTTTTTTATCTGTATTATATAAACCATAAGATTTATTAAAACTATCATAAGTTAAAATATATTTTTCTCCATCGTCTAATATATATGTATTATTATTAATTAATTCATCATTATAGTTTACGTCAGTTCGGTCAAGTTGATTCGGTGTTGATGCATAAGAAATTATTTTATTTTTCTTAGAAAATTCACCACCCTCTAATATATCATAATGTGTTCGCAATAATCTTTCGCTTGGTAAATCGTCTGTATTAAAATTAGTTTTAATAAAATTTTCATCTGTTAAAATATATGCATTATCATTATTAAAAGCCCTTAAATTTCCTTTACTATCTTTAAAGACTATGAATTTTTGATTTTGGTACGATTGAGACCTAAACATAGTATTAGTTGAATTATTTTTATAATATAAATAATTATCATATCCACTATTTTCAATATTTTTTTTATCTTCTGTAGTTCTTAATTTATTAAAATAATTTAAAATTTCTTTATAATTATTACCTTCCTTAATTTGTGGATTATTATATATTAATTTATCAAAATCGTTTATATTATCTTCATTTATTCTAATTGTTCTATTATCCCGAGTATCAACAATATTAAAAGATTTTGAACCATCTTTATAATTATTTCTAACTATAACTAAACCGCTTTTAATATCTGTATATGCTATATCTTGGGAACGATCTCTTAATTTTGTATTTTTAATTTTATCAATATATTTATTAAAGTTTTCTTTTATTTGATCTTCTTTAATTTTTTCTTCATCTTGTAGATTTTCTTTAAATTGTTCGTCCTCCTTTATCTGTTCTTCGTCTGCTTTTTGTTTATCTGATACAGAATTTTTATTATAATAGTCTTCTAAAAATTTGTCTAAATTTTCATCTTTTATATTTAAACTATCTTTATATGCATTCTTTGCAACTGTGTCCAGTTCAAAAGATTTTAAATTATTAATATTTATATCTTTTAATCTGTTTAATATATGTTCTGTTCGGCTTTCTTCATTGGCATTATATAATTTTATTTCATCGGTTTTATTTTGTTCGCTCATAGTTTGTAAATAATAAAATGACTCAGAATAATCGGCTTTATCGTCTAAATCATTAACTAAATATTTATCTATATTTACCTTATTAAATTTTTTATTATTTTGTATAAAATATCGTCGCATTCTATAAGACATATATTTTAATTGTTCTTCATTAATATTTTTATTATTTATTTTTATTGTTCCAATTCTTGATCGCATATACTCTTCCGCCTGCTTTTGCGCACCAAATAATATTTTAGTTTGTAAACTGTCATAATGATTTCGCCTATATATATTAAAGTCGTTAAAGTCATTATTAAATTCACCTTTATTTAAGTTTATATAGTGGGTTAAATCTAATATTAAATCATCTGTTGTTCCACCTCTATAAGATCCTAAACCGTTTACACCGTTTGATTTAATAACTTGATCAATATTTAATATTTCGCGCTCATTTGATAATTTATAAGATTTATTATTTTTATCATATCTTATAAAATTGGCGGTTTTATCTATTGTATTAATAATTAAATATGATTGATTATTTATTTTTTTAATTTGGTATACTGAATGAAAATTTAAAAACCCTTGATCCGGTGTAATATTTTGAACCGTATAATTTTTATTAATAGTTCTTATATTCATATTAAATTTATTATCATCGTCAATAAAATGAACATTATTAATATTAAAATCAAATAAATAATTGTCTTCTATAGTTGAAACATTAACAATATTATTTTTTATTATTGTTTTAAGTTTTGTCAATCTTCCTAAATCATCAACTTTATAGACGATAATTTGACCGTTTTTTTTTGTCAATAAATAATCGTCGCCCGTTGAACTTAATTTAAATAAATTATCATTTTCAATAAGTTTGGGTTTTAATTTTTCAATTCCTCCGATTCTGTCTTTATTAGAATCCAAATAAAAAAATTTATCTTTAAAATCTAATTTTAAAATCTGTTGTCCTTTTTCATTATATACTAAATTATTTTCAAAAATTTTTAATTCTGTAATTTTTCCAAAATATCCAGCTCTATATATATGCACTTTATTATTATTATCTTTTGTTAAAATATACCTATTTCCTGCAGTATCATAATAAAAACCGTCATTTTTTGTGAATACGTCTAAATTTTCATCTCTTACACCGTCAAATTTATATCTATTTCCCTTTACATCTTCTTGAACACTAGATAAATTATTTTTTTTCCCACTGACTAAATATTTATTTTCAATATTAATTAATATACCGTCTTTTTTTTTGTTTAAATTCATTGTAGAATCAGTTAATTTTAATAACCCATTATCTAATACTTTATAAACGTTATAAAATTTTTTATTCGGGTTTATTTCAATACTTCTAAGTGGATTTTTTAATATAATATATTTATTATTTTCAATATAATAGACCCCGTTTATATTAGTCATTTTATATAATAAAGGTTCTTTATAATCATCCGGTTTTTCATTTTTTATTTCTTCTTCTGTTTTTTTATCTATATCATTAATAATTTTATCTAAATTAATTTCATTATCAGTATTAAAAAAATCTTCTTGTTCTTTGAAATTTTTTAAATTTTCTAATCGTTCTTCAATTGTTTCAAAAATTAAATATTTTTTAGATCTTGAAGCCTCTTTAAAAATATTATTACTTTGCAAATATGTTAAAAAATTTTGGTATAAATTAACAGTTGTGAAATTATCCGGCGTTATTCTAACTTTATTTTTTTTGTTTTCAAATTGGTAAGCCTTTGCGGCTGGTTCTATTTCGTCATCTAATTGATATTTTTTTAAAAAATATAAATTCATTTTCTGTTCATACGTTAAACCGTCTAGATTTTTTTTATCAATTTTATTTAATATATTTGTTATTTGTTTGCCAATTGGTGACAATTTTATTATATTCATTTCTCTTGTCCCACTTGTTTCCGAGTAATTATTTTTATAATATTGGTTTCGCTCATCTTCTGTTAATTGTTCTAATATAACTTTATATTTTTGATTTACTGTTTTATATTTTTTTAATATTGAATCTAAATTCTGTTCTTTCCAATCTTTTAAGCTCATTATATATATATATATAATAAATTTTAAAACTTTATTTATTATATATTTTTTAAGCTTTGTAATAAAATATAAATTCATTTAAATTATTAGCTTTCTGTATTGCCCATTGATTAACAACAATACTTTTATATGGCTCGTTCCATATTTGAGATAATAAATTATAACCTATTTTTTTATTATTGTCTACGCTCAAAAAATTTTCTACTAAATATAACTTTTTTTTATAATTGTTCGTCTTAAACATTATAATATGAGTAGCATTTAGACGTAAAGTTGGTGCAGTTTTTCCGCTGATATCTTGTAATATTAAAATAATCCCGATGTTTAGATGTCTAAAACTTGTGAAAGCTTTTTGAAGTGTTTGAGAATATCTAATATTTTTTCCAGTTGTGCCGATGACATCATCTAAAATGACTAAAATATTATCTTTTTTTTTTTGTTTTATTTTTTCTATTTGTAATTCTACTAAATTATTTAATACATTATCAATTTTTCCCGCTTTGTAATGATTTTTTTTTTTAATCGTTTTATCAAAATCACCACTTAAATGAGACGTTGAAGAAATTAATATAATTTTTTTATATTTCTTTTTTTTATTAAGTTGAGGAATAATATTATTAACTAAAAAAGTTTTTCCGCTACCGCTTACACCGTCTATAATTATTGCCACGCTTCTTTCTGGTGTATCTTTTACCCAATCATATTTATTAAATTGCATTTATATATATTAATATAGATTTTAAATTAAAAAATAAAATATAACGTTATTTTATATAATGGATCGTTTTAAAAAAATCACGGTTACTAATCTTAGAAAAATGATTAAAAATGAGGGATTTAAAAAAGATAAAAATTTAAAGGGGTATTCATATAAAAAAAAAAAAGATTTAGTTTTATTATTAGTTAATAAAAATATACCCGATGAAGTTTTAGATAAATACAGAAAGAAAAATAAAAAAAAAATAGAAAAAGAAGAAGTAAAAGAACAAGTAAAAGAAAAACCGGAATATATAATAAAACATTTAATAGACGGCAAAATAGTAACCGGTAGAATATACACTAATAAAGAAAGAGCTATTAAACATTATGAAGAATCAATTAAAAAAAATACTAAACATAATAAATGCATGTTATTTGTAAAAAAAGGCAAAAAATTAAGATTAATGAGACATTACAAACACAAAAACAAATTAGGGGAAACATTTGATAAAATAAAAAAATTAATGAAAAATAAAAAAAAATATTAAAAATAAAATCTATATATAAATATATATGCCAATTTTATGCATTAAAATAGATAGTGATAAGACCAAACACGCTAAGCGGTCAGAATTCCAAGTTAAAAAACAGCCCTTAAGATTAGTAATGATACATTATGATTTTTATGACCCAGCCACAGACCTCGCGGCGACTGATTTATACACAAAATCATTAAAAATTCGTCTGCCCTTCTTTGATACTCATAATTACACGACCAATGCACACGGAAGAAGCGATTTTGATATTCCTATAGACCGTAATCAGTCTAGTAAAATTATAACCGGAATTGATGGACTAATATTTGATCCAACAATAGATATAGACCCGAATTTAGTGGGGCAGGGTGAAATATACCATAATGTGGGAGTAAATGATATAAGACAATATAGCGGCTATTATACTGACCCAGCTGACGAGGCCACATTGGTGGCACGTGGTGTGACTGTTTCTTTATATTATGAATATGATTTAGTTAAATTTGATAATTAAAATATACCGTTATAAAAATAAAATAAATTTATTTAATAAAAAAATAATCTTTATTAAATATATATATAGTTATGGATTTTTCATTGATTAACATAAGCTTAAAAGATAATAACACTTTACAAAGTGTATTAAATGATGTTGGAATATCTAATGATTCTTTTTTTTTCTATTACACTGAACAAAAAAAAGACGGTAAAACGACTTATAAATTAAAAAATGATTTACGAAAAATAATGAAGCTTGAAGATAATAATGACAGTAATAAAAAAGTATTAGTCCCAATGTTTGATTTAGAAGAAGATTTAAATAATAAAAATACTGTTTATGGTCTTGATTCATTAAGAGATTTTACACCAACCGCTTTAAAATTTATGAAAACCGCATTTTTATCAAATCAAGATACATTTTATAATATTTCATATGATACAATTAAACAAACTATTTTAAACAGTTTTAAAAAATATTTTAATATTGGTGTAAAATTTAATGAACCACTAAAAGACAGATATAAAGGGGCGCCATTATTTAGAATTGGTAAAAAAGGAAGCACCACGGGCAGCACTGCACGCCGGCAACTTCCAACAATAAATATAACACCCGTTCCATTAGAAGATTTAAAGACCAACAACCCGACTAAATATAATGAACTTATTAAAGAATATTACAACGTATTTAAAAAACCCACAGACCCAAAAATAGACGAATTAGATAATTTAAACACAACTGCTCAAGGAATAATGACAAGATATAATAAATATGTAGAAGAAAATAAAGAATTTTTTGTTAGTTTAAATAAAGAGACTAACACAGGGAATATTTTTTCAAAAAGTGATATAGACCAACGCCAATTTGTTAAAGCTAAAAAAGAAGATATAAATTTATTCAAACGTCAATTAACCTCAATTGATAATATAAATACATATGTTAAAATGCCGGTTAAAAATTTGACTGGAGAAAATGAAGGAAGAGTGAGTAATTATATAACTAAAACTCATGGATTAATAGACGCATTAGGCACATTATTAGAATTAAGATTAAAAGCAAATAACGCCAATATACTAAGCACGGGAAATGTTAATAAAGATTTTACATATATTATAGACGTTAAAAATTATTTAGAAAGTGGAGGAACTGAACAAGATAAAGAAGAATTATTAGATGAATTAAAAAAAAATATCAATATGTTGGAAAATGTTCAAGATGAATTTGACGCCATTAAAAAAGTAGATTTTAAAGATGAATTTAAAGAATTTAAAGCCAATATTCAAGACCAAATCAATGAAATAGACGGATATTTAAAAGATTTAAATAATATGAACTTTGAACAGTTCAAAAATACTTATTCTTTTCAAGCTGCCAAAAATTTCCCCGAATCAAAAGCAAGGCCAAACAGAATATTAAAAAAAGTAGTAGAACCACTAGAAAGCAAAACACCAGACGAACCCCCGGTGGTTGCTGCACCGGTTGGCGATGCTCAACCAATTGGAAGCACTGCACAAAATCAACCACCAAATGTTCCAAGCTCTGCGCCAATTGTTCAACCTTCTGTAAGTGCTCAAACTGGTGGGACAGTTCCAGCGGCTGCAAATGTTGCACCAGTTCTACCAATTCCAGCAGCTCCCCGAGTGGCTGAAGGTGGATTAATTAATGAATTACAACAATATAAAAAATATTATGAAGCGATACCAATAGCTTTAAAAACTAGTAAAATTACAGAATTAGAGCAAGATGCCGTCGCTTTATTAGCTGCTCCGAATACAATTAATAATAACACGTTAAAGCCTCATCGTGATTTTCAAAAAAATCCAAATAAACCAAAAGCACTGCAACCGGGATTAATTCAAAATAATGTAGACCAACAACAGACAAAAAATTTAATTGATAGTGCTGTAGATGATGCTAAAAATATTAAAAAACAAGAACAGAAAGACCAAGAGGACGTAAAAATGAGCGATCTAAGAATAGACATTAGAGACGGTAAAGAATTATATATGGGAGTTGATGCAGATGAAAAGAACTTGACAAACACTAACCAATATTTAAAAAATCAAATAGAAATAAAAGACAAAGAAATAGAATTATTAAAAGCACAAATGAACACAAACCAAGAAAATATCAGAAAAAAAATGTTTAATAATATCGCCCCAGTTTTTAGAAATCTTGTTGATATTCAATTTTTTTCAGTTGTTGACCCAGACCAACGAGATTTTGTAAAATCAATTTTTTAAAAAATATATAGATTTTCAATTTTTTTAAATTTAATTATAAGTTAAATTTAAATATTTTTTTCTATTTATAAAATATACCACATGTCTAATAGCTATATATTAAGCAACTCAATGAGCCCATCCCTGAATGCCATCCAGACTAAAAGTAGTGCAGCTGCCGACTTATCTTACAAGATGATGAAAAGTATTGGGAGCAACGTCAGTAAACAGTGCAGAGAAATCGCAATAGCCGCCGCTTATGGCGCCAACGTCTCCGCCGATCTTTTAAAATACGGTTTAGTTTATAACGTTTATTTAAAATTAAATGTGACCATGAACGGAGGAGGCCAAGGCGATGACGCAGCAAAAGCTTTATTAAGTAAAAGTCAAGAAGGTGCCTTCGTAAATTTATTAAGATCCGTTGTTTTATCGTCTCATTCTCGTGTACTTGAAAGACTTGACCGAATGCAAATTATAAATTATATTTTAGAGCGCGCAACGTCTGATAATGCTGCAATTCTCGGATATACGCATTTTAATCCGACTGGACCATTTACCGGCAATACTTCATTTGATGTATTAATTCCCCTCCCGTTTTCTTTTTTCTCAATGAGCCGTAATAAAGATAGTAACCACTTACAAAATTTAAATATTTCTCTAGACTTTGCAAGCAACGCCCAAGCCGCTAAAAATTTTACCACTGCCCAAGACGTCCCAGCCCAATTGACAGGCGCACAAACTGCCGCGCGTGTTACAATCAATAGCGGTCACCTTGTTATGAATTATTATGAAATGGACCAAGCAAGCACTAAAAAAATGTTTGAGCAAAATTATCAATCTCCTTCTGGTCTTGTCAATCAACTTTATACCACAATTTATAGAGAAGCAACACACGCGGCAACCGTTGCCCCTAATCAACTGGTTAACGTTAATGTTAATATTAATACAAAAAATGTAATAGTTCGCAGTTTTATCGCTGTAAGACATAAAGACGCGGCCGAAAATGCATTTATCCCAGTTGATAAAATAGCAGTAAATTTAAATGGTATCGAATATTATGCAAAATCGACTGATGAGATTGCTTTTGAGAAAATTTTGACTTCAGACCATTACAACCGTATGATTAAAGCCGCTACAAACTCCGCCGACTATTTAGAACTTTATGTATTTGACTTTAGATTAGTAAATATAGACGCAGCCACCAAATTTACCGGGGGTTTAAGTGCTAAAAACGTGTCAAATCCGGAATATGTACTCACTTTAAATTCAACATCCGCAAATATTGAAGTAGAAGTAGTCCATGAAGTGCTTAACATTGTGCAAATTTCAAAAGCAGACGGTTCAATGCAGTCAGTTTTATCTGTTTAATTTTATTGTTTTTTTACTAATAAATATATATATATATATAAATTTCTAATATATATATATAAATATGTCTTTTAGAAGACAACATAGAATAAAAGATTTTAGAGGCGGTAAAATTATATTACATAATAAAGCCGATGAATTGGCAACAATATCAACCACAACAAGTGAATTAAATTTAAATGTTCAATACTTGCAATTAAATGCAAAATTTAGAATTTTTATAAGTGATGATTCCTTAATATTTCAAAAAAAAAACGATTCCGGAGAATTTGAAAATAAATTTATAATTAAATAAAATATTTAGATTTTCATTTTTTTTCTAATATTAAATATATATGACCTCAGTGAATAATTTAGGGACAGTTTTATGTAGTGAAACTACATGTAATTCAATTAATGTAAGATTCGGCAGCGGGACCAATAACGCTATATTAGCTATTGATAGTGAACCGGCCAGTGACTATACCGTAAATTTACCAACAAGTTCGGGAACGTTGGCTTTATCGTCTGAAATTGAAAGTTTACCAACCGCTTCAAGTGGTGGTCAAATTATGGTCGCCGATTCTGGGTTTAGTTTTGCCGCCGTTGATGCCTCCGGGGATGTTACTATATCAGATTCTGGAGCTTTTACGATTGAAAATGATGCAGTAACTTTAGCCAAGTGTGATTTTGCACCAGCTACAGACGGAGAAGGAGAAGCTTCTAAATGTGTAGTGCTTGACGCGTCTAGAAATATTGATAATTTAAACCAAGTGGACGGCGCCCAAGTTAATGCCTCCACTGGAATGAATGCCCCATTATTTGAAGTTGGAACCGGTACAAATAGATGGAAAATGCAGTTAAATGCATCAAATAATTTAGAATTATTATATAGCTCTGATTCTGGTGCAACATATTCAACCAAGCAAATTTTTTCAAGTGCATAAATTTTAATTATAAAAATAAGTATATATATATAAAATTTAATATAGTTATATATATATATATGAGTCTGAAACAATTGACAGAAGAAGAATTAAAAAATTTTAGAAAAAATAAACCATTATATAAACCGTTTAAAAGTTCTAGAGTAGGAAAAAAAGGGATGGTCTATGTAAAGACCGTAAATAATAAAAAAAAACTTTTACATTTTGGCGACTCTTACATGGAAGATTTTAGAGAGCATAAAGATAAAAAACGACAAAAAAATTATTTTGCACGGGCTAGAGGTATAAAAAATAAAAACGGTGAATTGACATATAAATTAAAAGATTATGCAAACTACTGGGCATATACAGTATTATGGGAAGGAAAAATTTAAAATAAAAATATATACTTTATATATATATGCAAAATATTAACTTAAACTATAAACATAATTTTATAAATGATGAAGTTATTATAGTGCCACGCAAAGAGCCTAAGCAATCTATAATTAACCAAGGTGCTATTTTATCCGGAATGATAAAAAATGATATAGTAAATAGAGCCGATAGAATTAATAATTTAAATAGATTTAATGACACTTTAAAAACTGCAATTTTTAAAAGTGGGTTACGTGGTCATAAAAATATTGAAGCCAGTTATAAGCAAGACCAAGAAGGCCCAAGCATTAAAAAACCTATAGTAATACATGAAAATAATGAAAAATTTATTAATTCGCCATTTACTTATAAAGATTATGAAACGAATATTCAAATGTCAAATTATTTTAAATATTCCGGACAAAGAAAAGTAACAAAGAAAATAAAAGATAAAGTCAACGAAGTATTTAAAATTAAAAATGAAATGTATTATTTAGGCGCAAAATCTGAAGAGCTCTTGGGAGGTCTTGAAAAAATAGCCAATGAAAAAAACCAACCCACACAAGAAAAAATTTATGATAATCCATTAGATGAAGATAAAAGCAGATTATTAATTGAAGAAAATAATTTAGTAGAAACACCATATAAACAAAAGCAAGACGACCGATTTATTTATGGTATCAACTTGGCAGAAGTAAACCAAAAAGCTAAAGAATCTAAAGGATTTTTAAATATAGACGATGATACCGACTTTGATGAATTAGATAAAGAAAAAACTATGAGTGATATAGCTTTAAATTTTGGTCAAAATTATTCAATTAGTAAATAGATAAATTTAAATAAATAATTATATTTATATATTTAAAATTATTGTTTTAATTAATTCATTTTTATTTTTATAAACTTGCTTTTTAATAATAAATTTTTTATATTTTTTAATTGATTTCTTTTTGGTTGAATTTTTATTTAATTTATTGTTTTTTAATTTTCTTTCCATATCATAAAATAAATATTTTGATATTTTCCAATATTTTGTAATTTCTGAGACGCTTTTATATTCATTTCTAAATATTAATTTTTGTTTTTTTTCTGTTTCATATAATTCAATTGTCCATTTAATAAGATGCATTTATATATAATAATATATTATTCTTTAAGTATAACCAAAATTATAAATATTTGCGGCTTAAAGAATTATTAATATATATATTTAATAAAACCAAAATGAATTTGAATTCAAACAACCATAATAAAATATATAGTAATAATAATACTATGCAAGATTTTACGAAATATAAAAAATACAAGAAATTGACAAAAAGAGCCACAATATTAAAAGGAAAAATTAGAAAAGCAATTAAAAATAATCAACCTATTCCCGATTATATTATTAATTTATTTGTTAAATCTAAAATTTATTACCGTCCATCAACTGAAAAATTTGTGAAAAGAATAAAAAAAAATGAAGGTGTATTTAATAAAATGTTTTTAAAAAAAATGAATTTTATTAAATTCCCTATTCAAGAACATCAAGAAATAATAATAAATGAATATGAAAATGATGATAATGCATACTTATATTTAAAGATTAAACCTTGGTTTAAATCTAATTATAATGAATTACCAAAATTTTTTCAAATTACTTTAATTATACAAAATGATAAACAATTTATTAAAGAAAAATTATTAAAAAAAGAATTTATTAAAACCCACTTCAATAAAAATTGGGATCAATTCCGAGAATTTATTAAAAGTAATGATTCAGACGGGCTTTTATATATGTCTAATAATCAAAAAGTCACCATGATAATGAGTAAAATGAATAATTTAAAATTAAAATATTATAAACAGAATTTTTTAAATGGTGTCAACCATTGCTTTTTCCATCCGATCCAATCTTGGGCACATCAGAAATTAAACACCGTTAAAAGTCAAAGCAGTAAAAAAAGATATAACGCAATTATTAATAAATGTATTAAATATAAAAATGTTTATAAAGAAGGTATACCAGAAGACGATATTAAAAAAGTATGCGACGATATTAATATTAATGTATCTATTCATAATACAATCAGCCATATAGATAATAATAAAAATTTACATAAAATTTATAAAAGTAATAAAAACCCGATTAAACATTTTAAATATATTAATAGTCGTTCAAATCATGTAGATTTATTAACCTGCACAAATGTCAATAATATAGATATTGAAACAGCTGAAGAGATGGAAACAATAATGAAAAATATAAGAGCAGAAAAAAGAATAGTCCCATATTATAAAATAGATAATAAATTTTATACTATATATGATAATGGCACCGTATATAATTTAGTTAGTGAATATAAAAAAAGTGTAGATGAATTTGAAGAAAAAAATAATTTAAATTTTCATAGATTGTTACATGGTTCAGATATTTCAAATTATATTCAAAATTCAGTCCGCGTCCCCAACTCAATAAATATAAATAATAATTTCGCTAATAAAAAAAATAAAGAATTATTTGACGGGTTAGAATTTGGGATTAATTCAGATTCAGAAACAGACGACGAATTAGACGAAGAAGATAATTATAATAATATTAAAATGATTGACATGAATAAAGCATTTTATAATTTTAAAAAATGTCCTCATTATGATGGGTTCGGGCTTAGTCCATACGCATTAATATATAATGAAATACCAATAGAAGACGCTATTAATAATGAGGCTGGATTTTATCAAGTAGATAAATTAAAATATAATAATGTAGATAAAAATAAAATTAAATTATTAAAAAAATTTTTTGAAAATAAAGATATATTAACACATGCAGAAATAAAATTTTTATATATTCACAAAGTTGATTTTAAAATTATTTCTGGTTGTTATTGTATTAAGGGAGAAATAGAAATGACAGAAAAAATGAAAAATAAAGACGTTCGCGGAACTCCTAATTATTCTGTTTGGTTTGGCTCTCAATTAAGTATAAATGAATATTATAAAAAGGAATTTGATAATTTTGATAAAAATATTATATGTGATATTAAACAGCAATTAAATAAAAATAATATACCATCTATAGTTCTTGAAGATGAATTAGATAAAAAAATTACTATTAAATTTAAAAAAAATAAAATATTTCATCGTGCTCATATTGTTTCTTATATTCATGCATACTGCCGATTAAGTCTTTTAGAACAAGCTTTTAAATTTGATTATAAAGATATTATTAAAATTAATACTGATGCTATTTATATTAATAATTCTTATAAATACAATTTAAATAATTTAGTTTCATCGTTTGAACATGATGAAACAAGAGACGGGATAAAATCAAAAAAATTTCTTTCTTCTTCGTCCGGTTGTGTTGGATATTCTAAAATATGGGATCATGAAATAAATATTATTGAAACAAAATATTTTAAAAATCAAAATCGTATACTATTAAATGGTGCGGGTGGGTGTGGTAAAACCTATAGTATATTTAATAATAATAGTTTTAATAATATTTGTTATTTAGCCCACTCTAATAAATTGTCTAGAGCTCTTAAAAATGAATATAATAAAAAATGTGTATACGCTGCGCCGTATCAACATTTATTTACATCATCTCCCAAATTAGAATATTATATTTTAAAAAATAATTTTATTTTTATTGATGAGGCCAGCTTTTTAAGCTATGATACTATTAAAGCATTATTTAAAATTAGTCGTAAATATTCAAAATGTTTATATTTTGCCGGTGATATTACCCACCAAATACAACCGGTAAAAGATAAAACACCAGCATTAAAAAGAATGAAATTATTTAAAAATATTATTACTTATAAAAAAAATTATCGTTTCAAATGTGATAAACATAAAAAAAATATGTCTAGGTTACGAGACATGATGACCAATAATAAATCAGTTGATAAAATATTAGATTTTGTAAAATCTAAATATAGTTCTATAAATAGACGTCAATTTTTAAGAGATGTTAAATTAAATGATATTGTTTTGAGTTCTAGACATTGTATTAATGATAAATTTGATAATAAATTGGCTAATAAATTTAATGAGAATAAAAAATTTATTTGTAGTAGAACAACTAATTTATATTCAAGAGGTGATATTATAACAGCAAAAGAAAGACCTAATTTTTTTAATGAAAAATATTGTTATACTATCCACAGTTACCAAGGGGAAACAATTAAAGAGGGTCAAACGCTCTATATATTCCTAAAAGATTTTAATAATAAAAAAGTTATTTACACGGCTTTGAGTAGGGCACAATATAAAAAACAAATTAAATTAATTCAATAAATTAAAAATAAATTATATTT
>Ga0098045_1000369_pt1 | contig 18380 bp, 12 predicted proteins | sample 11_taG_FD_77071 | JGI IMG/M metagenome (GOLD analysis project Ga0098045, IMG submission 77071) | Marine viral communities from the Subarctic Pacific Ocean - 11_ETSP_OMZ_AT15265 metaG | ecosystem: Environmental > Aquatic > Marine > Oceanic | place: Pacific Ocean | collected 2015-01-16 | reverse complement strand
GAAGCTGCTAAACTAACTATACCTACTCTTTTACCAGAGGAAGGACATAGTAGTTCATCTATATATCCTACACCTTATCAAGGTATTGGAGCAAGAGGTGTAAATAACTTAGCATCTAAATTACTACTTGCTTTATTACCACCTAACAGTCCTTTCTTTCGTTTAACTATTGATGACTTTGATTTACAAGCTATAGCTGGTGACAACAGAGGTCAAGTTGAAGAAGGACTAGCACGTATTGAACGTGCAGCTATGGCAGAAATAGAGTCTAAAGCTATTAGAGTACCAGCTTTTGAAGCCCTTAAACTCCTTATAGTAACAGGTAACTCACTAGTGTACATGCCTAAAGAAGGTGGTATGAAGGTGTACAGACCTGACCGTTATGTTACTAAACGTGATACAATGGGTAACCTACTTGAGGTTATTACTAAGGAAAGTCTTAATGTCTTAAACTTACCTGAGTCAGTAAAGGTATTATTACCTGAGTCAGACTCACCTGTAAAGAACTATGACTTGTATACTAAGGTATGTCTAGTTGATAAAGGGTGGGAAGTATACCAAGAGGTAGCAGGTATAGAAGTACCTAACTCACGAGGCATGTTTAAGAAAGACCAAAACCCTTATATACCATTACGGTTCATACGTATTGATGGTGAGGATTATGGTAGAGGTTTTATAGAAGAATACTTAGGTGACCTACGTAGTTTAGAAGCTTTAACTCAGTCTATCGTACAAGGTTCAGCTGCTTCTTCTAAGGTATTATTTCTTGTACGTCCTAATGGTACAACAAAGTCTAGTAGTCTAGCTAAAGCTCCTAATGGTGCTTTCATAGCAGGTGATGTTAATGATGTTTCAACATTACAAGTACAAAAAGCTAGTGACTTTCGTGTAGCATTAGAAACTATGAGGATGATTAACGATAGATTAAGTGCAGCCTTCTTGTTAAACACTAGTGTACAAAGACAAGCAGAACGTGTTACAGCAGAAGAGATACGTTTTATGGCACAAGAACTAGAGACTTCTTTAGGTGGTGTATACTCTATACTATCACAAGAGTTTCAGTTACCCTTAATAAACTTACTACTTGATTCATTAACGAAGCAAGGTAAAATGCCACGTATGCCTAAGGATAGCATCAAACCTACAGTAGTTACAGGTATTGAAGCACTAGGACGTGGACAAGACTTAAACAAATTAGCTACATTCTTGCAATATCTACAGCCATTAGGTCAAGAGATTATTGCTAGTGAGATGAATGTAAATGATTATATAGACAGACTAGCAGCATCATTAGGAATTGATACTTCTGGCTTAATTAAATCTGAACAGCAGAAGATGCAAGAACAGATGATGATGCAACAACAACAACAAGCAATGTTAGAACAACAAACAGTAGCAGGTATGGCACAAGGTGCTGCACCTAATTTAGCAAAGGCTGCTGTAGAAGAAGGATAATAATATATGGCAGATTCAATTAATACTTTTCAACCAGAAGCTCCAGAGTCTGAAGAGCATCAACAAGCTATGCTTGACAGAGAAAGAGTAGGAGAGGTAGATGAACGTCCTGAATGGCTACCTGAAAAGTTTAAAAGTCCAGAAGATATGGCTAAAGCTTACGCATCTTTAGAATCAAAGCTTGGTCAGCCTAAAGAAACTACAGAGGAAACAGACGTATCCCCTACTGAAAGTCCATCTGAAGTTGCAGACCTATTAGATAGTAAGGGTCTAGATTTTTCAGCATTTCAAAACGAGTATGCTGATACTGGTACACTATCAGAGGAAGCTTATCAAGCTTTACAAGAAGCAGGTTTCTCTCAACCTCTGGTAGATTCTTGGATAGCAGGACAAGATGCTCTTGCTGAATCCACTAAACAAGGTGTATTCTCATTAACAGGTGGGGAAGAACAGTATGCTGGTATGATAAACTGGGCTTCTGAAAACTTACCTGAACATGAGATAGATGCCTTTAACGCAACAATGAATACGCAAGATAAAAATATGATTGAGCTTGCTGTTCAAGGGATGTTTGCACGTTATCGTTCTGAAGCAGAACCAAACCTTATACAAGGTACTAATAGTTCTGGAGCTTCAGGTGGGAAATTTGAAAGTACAGCACAAATGACTGCTGCAATGGCAGACCCTAGATACGCAAATGACCCTGCCTACAGACAAGAGGTAGCTAATAAGTTAGCAAGGTCAAGTCTGTTCTAATATTGTTGTTCAGGTTGGGGGAGTATTCCCCCTTCCTTTTAAGTACACGATTAACTTGGTGTATTTAAAAGGAACTGATATCATTCCTACACACTAAGCTAAAGACAAACGATTACCCCTGACCCCTTGCGAGGGACAATCTTGGAGAAAGGATGTAGAAATGCTGAGTGTAATTTCAACTCAACTTAACTACTAAGAGGTAATTAAAAAATGGCACAAGCTGCTTCAAACCCTGCTTACACCGTAAGCTTTCAGGGTCAAACTAATAATACAGGTGACGTTAGAGACCTGTTCCTCAAGCTATATGCTGGGGAAGTCCTAACTGCATTTGAAGAAAAGAAAGTCCTAATGGACAAAGTGAGAACTCGTACAATTAGTAAGGGTAAATCTGCATCATTTCCTATGACAGGTAGAGCATCAGCTGAATACCTAACCCCTGGGAATGAGATTACAGGGGGCAACATCAGAGCTAGTGAGAGAATTGTAACTATTGATGACTTGCTCATCTCTAGTCAGTTCATTGCTAACATTGATGAGGCTATGAATCATTACGATGTAAGAAGCATCTACTCTAAAGAAGCTGGTATTGCATTGGCTAATGAAGCTGATAGAAACGTTGCAAGAATGTTAACCAAAGCTGCATTATCAACTAATGCAACTAGAGCAGCAGGTCTTGTTCAAGGATATAAAGACTTTGCTGAAGAAGACTTTACTGATAACGTAACTATTGGTACTGCTACTGCAGATTCTATAGACCCTGCTAAACTAGCTAAAGCTATCTTTGATGCAAAGAAAGAGTTTGATATCAAGAACGTTGACCATAGCAGTGCTGTGGTAGCTCTTGCTCCAGACCAGTACTATGCATTATTAGATGTTTCAGACGGTTCAAAGCTAACTTATATGAATAAAGACTTTGGTGGTAATGGTAATCTTGCAGGAGCTACTGTTCCTATGATTGCTGGAATGCCTGTCATTATGTCTAACCATGCTAAAGTATCTAACCTATATGTAAACTTTACTACAGGTGATGCTGATGAGGGTAAGACTTCTGACAATGCTCCACTAGCTAACACTGCTGGTTCAGGTAGAACTACACACTATGACTTACCAACTGCTGCTGTAGACGGTGCAGACATGGTGGCTATTGCTTCTAAGATGAGAGGCTTTATCTTTACACCTGAAGCTGTAGCTACTGTTAAGCTACTAGACTTAGGCATGGAATCAGAGTACCAAATCAATAGACAAGGTACACTAATGGTAGCCAAGTATGCAATGGGACATAACGTATTACGTCCTGCTGCTTGTATTGGATTACTTGAAGTTTAATTATAATAACAGGGAGAGGTTTCTAGAGCCTCTCTCTATTTTATAGGAGTGTATTATGCCAAATAATGATTTATCAAAGTATTCAACAGCACAACTTGAGCAAATGTTAAAGAAGATGAAGCAAGAAAAACAAAAAACAGGCTCTAGTTTAAATAAACAAGAAGTATCTAATGTTCAACAAAAAATAAATAAAGGTAATGGTAGATTTCCGTCAGCCTTAGATAAATATAAAAAGAAAAACAAATGAGTATAGAGTATAGGGGAGAAACCTTTAGTGGTTTACGCATACCTAAACGTACTCCAAGTCATTCAACAAAGTCTCATGCTGTACTAATAGGTAGTAGAGATAAACCTAAGATGATTAGATTTGGGGAACAGGGTGCAAAGACCAACCAAAACCCAAAGCAACGTAAAGCCTTCAAAGATAGACATAGAAAGAATATTAAAAAGGGTGAGACATCTGCAGCTTACTGGGCTAATAAAACTAAATGGAAAGCATAGGAGAATGCAATGGCAGGAACAACACAACTAGATGCAGTCAATACTATGTTATCTGCTATTGGAGAAGCACCAGTAAGTAGTTTAGACTCTGGATTAATAGAAGCAGAAATAGCTGAAACAATATTAAACACAATAGACAGAGAAGTACAATCTATGGGTTGGCACTTCAACAAAGAATTAAACAAAAGCTTTGCTCAAAGTACAGATGGTGAGATAATTCTACCTAATAATATATTAAGAGCAGATGCTACACTTGCACCACAGAGTCCTGACTTAGTACAACGTGGTTTAAAAATGTATGACAAGAAGAACCACACGTTTAACATAGGTACTAATGTATACTTAGATGTCATAGTACAGTTAAACTTTGATGACCTACCTGAGGTAGCTAAAAGATATATTACACTACGTGCTACTAGAGTTTTCCAAGATAGAGTAGTAGGTTCAGGTACGTTACATGATTTTCAACTAAGAGATGAGCAGAGTGCATTATTACAGTTAAAAGAGTTTGACCAGATAACAGAAGATAATAATATCTTTGATAATTATGACACATATGCTATCATCGACAGACAGGGACGGAGAACACTTTAATGGCACTCATCAGTCAATCTATCCCAAATCTTATAAATGGGGTATCACAACAACCACCATCTTTAAGGCTTAGTACTCAAGCAGAACTACAAGAGAATGGTTTGTCTAACGTTGTTACAGGTTTATCTAAACGTCCTAGCAGCACACATGTAGCTGACTTAGGAACAATCTCTGACTTAGATAAAGCTTTTATACATACTATTCGTAGAGATGAGAATGAATTTTATTCTATGGTAGTAGATACTGCAGGTACTATAAGGGTGTTTGACAAAGATGGTGTATCTAAAACCGTAACTAACAATGCTGCTTCTTACTTGAGTGGCTTGACTATTCCTAGTAAAGAACTGGCAGCTGTATCAATAGCTGATACTACTTTCATAGTAAATAAGAATACAACTGTAGCTAAAGGAACTGCTACATCTACTACTCGTAATCCTGAAGCTTTAGTATATGTTAAACAAGCTGATTACTCCTCAACTTATCGTGTTGTCTTAACTAAAGGTGTAAATAGTAGTACTGTAGAGTTTGCAACAAAGTCTTCAACACAAGATTCAACATCTGAAACACAGAATGCAGAACGTGGTGCAGCTACAGATATTATTGCAACTAACTTAGATACTTTTTCTGGTACTGCTGTTAGTACAACCTATTATCAAAACATTACTGATGGTAGTGCTGTATCAGGTTTAACAGTTACACGTTATGGTAACGTCTTACATATTCAATCTACTGATAGCACAGACTTCCAAGTAGAAGTAGGAGACTCTCATGGTGGAGACCATCTACTTGTATTTAAAGATGAGACAGCTGACTTTAAAAAGTTACCTGTAGAAGCACCAGTAGGTTATGTTATTAAAGTATCAGGTGATAATCAAAAAGCTCAAGATGATTACTATGTTGAATTTACAGATGAAGAAGTGTGGAAAGAAACACTAGAGCCTAACATTCTAACAGAGTTAAATGCTAGTACAATGCCACACAAGCTAAGTAAGTTAGCCAATGGTAACTTTCAGTTTGACCCTGTTACATATGAACCAAGAACTGTAGGAGATGATAACACAAACTCCTTCCCTTCCTTTGTAGATTTCAAATTAAATGATATATTCTTTCACCGTAATAGATTAGGTGTACTAGCTGACGAGAATGTTATATTCTCTAGAGCAGGAGAATTTGTAAGCTTTGACTTTTTCCGTAAATCAGTATTAACTATAGTAGACAGTGACCCTATTGATGTTGCAGTGTCCTCTAACAAGGTTAGCATACTTAAACATGCTGTACCTTTTAACGAGTCTTTACTATTGTTCTCAGATTTAACACAGTTTAAAGTTACTGCTGACCCAATACTTACACCTGAGACTATTAATGTAGCTAACACTACAGAGTTTGAGGCTTCACTAAGAGCTAAACCAGCACAAGCAGGTAGGTTTGTTTACTTTGCTTCTAAGAGAGGAGCATGGTCTGGCTTATGGGAATACTTTGTAGATACTGATACAGATACTAATGATGCTACAGAGATTACAGCACATGTACCTGAGTATTTAGATGGTGAAATTATAAACATACAAGCTTCTTCTAATGAAGATATGATACTCGTACAAACAGATAATGACCCACAGGCTCTATATGTATATAGATACTACTGGAGAGGTAGAGAAAAGTTACAAGCCTCTTGGTCTCGTTGGACATTTACTGGAGATATATTAGGAGTGTCTTTTAATCGTGCAGATATAACCCTACTAGTTAAGAGAAGTAATAACTTATTTCTTGAACGTATAAACTTATCTGTAGATGATGCTACAAATTATACTACTAATAACTTTAGTATACACTTAGATAGAAGAGTACAACTAGAAACAAGTGGGTTAACCACTATACCTTACACTGATGCTAGTGTTATTTACATAGCTGAAACAGGTAAGATAATACAACTAAGTGATGTAGCAGCTAGATTAGCTAATAGTGAAGTAGTATATGCAGGTATACCTTTTGAGTTTAAATACCAATTCTCTGAACCAGTTGTTAAAAATGGTGATAAATCTATAACAACAGGTAAACTACATATAAGAAACTATGCAGTTGTTTATAATAATACAGGTTTCTTTCAAGCAGAAGTAACACATACTAAACGTACTCCTTATGTTAGGAACTTTACTGGACGTATTGTAGGTGCTGCTACTAACATTTTAAACACAGCTGCTATTGACTCAGGTACTTATCGTTTTGGAGTACTAGGTCATGGTGATGAAACAAGTATAACACTAAAAAGTTCTAGTCACTTCCCTTGTATATTTCAGTCAGCTGAATGGGAAGGTTTCTTTGTATTACGTTCTAGGAGACTATAATGAAAGCCTATGTGAGACAAAGCACCCAAGAAGATGTAGATTATCTATGTAATAATCTTAGACCTGAAGATAGGGAAGAGGTGATAGCATCACATGGCAGTACAAAGAATGCTTTACAAACAGGATTAGATTTGTCTGACGAATGTTGGACATTTCTAGTAAAAGAAACACATGAGATAGCAGGTATATATGGAGTAGCTAGACAGGATGACATGGTTGCCTGTGTTTGGTTACTTACTACACCTGCTGTTGAGAAAATATGGATGACCTTTTTGAGAGAAACTAAAAGATTGACAAAAGAACTAAATAAAAAGTATAGTATCTTGACTAACTCTGTTGATGCAGAGTACACTGTAGCTATAAAATGGTTAAAGTTTTTAGGCTTTACTTTTATTAATAAACATAATTATGGGGGTAAACCCTTTTTAGAATTTGTGAGGATATAAAATGGAACCCATGACCATGCTCAGTATTGGGCAATCAGCTTTAGGTTTTCTTGAGCAAAGAAAAGCAGCTAGACAACAACAAGCAAGATACGAAGCTAACAGGATTGCTGCAGTAGCTGCACGTGACTTGAAGATTCAAACATTAAATAAAAGAGCTATACAAGAGTCAGAAGTAATAGCAGAAGATAAACTGGCTTTGGCTCTTAAAGCATTAGAAACAAAAGAACGACAGAAAGTAGCAGCTGGTGAAGCAGGTGTTGCTGGTAAAACTGTTAAACAGCAGATAGCTTTAACAGAAGCCAGAGAACTTAGAGGGGTCTCAAAGTATAATGCTAGTATTAAGAACCTCCTTACACAAGTTGAACTAGAAAAAGCTGGTCTTAATGCACAAGCTATGAACCGTATTAACTCTATGCAACAAGGTCAACCACCTAGTTTAATTGGTGCAGTAGTCACTGGTATTGGTGCAGCAGCAGCAGCTGACATTAAATATGGTGATGGTAAAATGTTTGGCATTGATTTAAAAGGTGATGTTAATGTTAGTAACTTTTTTAAAAATGGTAAAACAGAACAATCTTTACCTTCTTCAGGTAATTTTGAATTTTCAAGCTACACTAAATCTTCAGGTATATTTTCATAAGAGGAACACATGGCAAAAAAAAGAACTATAGTAAAGGGACTAAATGTAGATGCCACTAACTTAGCTGGTATTTCTACTAAAGCTATGGCAAGTCCTGTTGAGACTTATGTAGCACCAGCTCAAGAGAAATCTACTCTTTCACCTTTATCTGAATTTGTAAATGCTATAACTCCTGCTGTTCAAGCAGCTGCAGATAAACGACTAGAAGAAAAACTAAAACGTGAAAGACGTATAGAAAACTTTAACTTTGAAAAAAAACAAAACCAAGTTAAAAACGAAGCTCTGATATTTAGTGCTCAGATAAAAAATAATTATGACCAAAATAAAGAAGCTTACCTCAACGCACCTGATGAAACAATTATAGATGATATAGATAGACATAAATCTAATTATAAAGAAAAATTAAGAGAGTCTGGTGTAGATGAACTACACATTGAAACCTATGATGCTCATATGGAAGAACGTAAAGTTCTTTTTCTAGCTGATTTAAATGAGGCTAGGAAAGCTGACGTTATATCTAAAGAAGATAAGCAGATGGCTGATGCTGCAATAAGCATTGGTCTACAATATAAAGACAATCCAGAAAAAGGTGCTGAGTTATTACTAGATTGGTTTGAAACTCAAGCTCAGACTTATCGTACTATAGATGGTAAAGCTAACCCTAAAAGGATAGGAAATATTCTTTTAAAACTAGCAGATGACGTCAAAGATGAGAATCCTAATAACATTTATTTAAAAGCTTTGGAAAACCTTCCACAACCTTTTTTAGATACTAAAGAAAACTTAGCTTTAGCTAGTCAACTAAGAGCTAAAAGAGATAAGTTTGCAGTTAAACAGCAGAGAGTTACCAACATCCAACAAGGTATGCAAGTAGCAGTAGATAAAGGTATAATTCCTAATTTAATGGGTTTAAAACCTACTAAAGAAGAAAAAACTTTTGCTTTATTTAATACCACATTAACTATAGCTGGAAAAAAAGTACCTTTTAGAGAATTAAATGCTAAACAAAAAGCAGATGTTTTTAAAGCAACAGGTGTTCTTCCTGAGTTTGTTACAAATACAGTTGTAAATACTGTAAACCTAGTAGAATCAGGTGCTGAATTTACTAAGGAAGACAACGAAAGAATCAGACAAGGTTTTCTCCAGTACCAAATCTTAAAAGCTGCTGGTATTCCTACAAGTCAATATCTTACTACTGACCAAGAAAGAAAACTAGAAGCAATGGATTTATTGCTAGTTAGGGAAGCTCAACAAGGTTTATTTAAACCAAATGAAGAACTAAGTGAAGCTGACTATACTCCTGAAGTGGATTATACAACTGCTAACTATGTAGGAGCATCTAGAGATATACAAAAATTATCAGCAATTAAAAGTTTACCTGATATAGATGTGAAGACAACAAAGAAAATTAAAAAACAATTAGGAGACTTAGAAGACTTACCTACCTTTACTTTATTAGCTCAACAAGCCATAAGTGATTATCGTTATTTTGTAGCGATGGGTGTTAGTCCTGATGATGCTTTAGAAAGAGCAACTAACGTAGCATTAAAAAATAGTCCTGTAGTAGAATCAGCTGGAGATAGAGAAATTAAGTATTCTTTTACTAATCTACATGCAAGTCTTCCTTCAGGTATAAAAGACCCTAGAGAAATTATAACAAAGATGAACAAGAGTTTATCTAATAATAAAGCTTTACAGCAGTATATAAGAGGTATAAAAGGAATTGAAGGTGAATACGATATAGGTTTAACTTCTAATCCTGTTAATCCTACAGAAGTATATCTTACAGTTATGCAAGAAGGTAAACCTTCAGTAAATATTTTAAGTGTACTTGACAAAGTTAAAATACTATCAGACCCTAAGGTGTTGTATAATATGGTTGCTAAAGATTTAGTAGCAGCTAAAGAAGCTCCTGAGGAGAATAGTGTAGAATCTTTAATTAGCTTTGACAGTGATGAACGAAGAGAACGTGTTCCTAAGAAATTAGGTGATGACACTGTTGAGTACATTGCTGGTAGTCCTGAAGCAGCCTTAAACTTAGTTAAAGGTATAGGTGATGCTATTGTTAATGCAACTAAGTCTGAAAAGGATTTTGTAGCTGAAGCAGAAAATGCAAAGAAGTTTGGTGATGACATTATTGAATACATTAAAGGAAGTCCTGAAGCAGCTATTAATAACATTAGAGCTTTATTTAGTGGAGATTTAAATGTCATTAAACCAGCAGGTGCATCTGTCTTAGATGAAACACAAGTAGGTGAATTTACAACTAGTAACATTCCCAGTAATCAACCAACAGGAGAACAAGTGACTATAGAAGGTAATACTACAGAAGAGAAAACAGCTAATATGATAGCAACTCAAGAAGGTTTCTCTAACACACCTTACAAAGATGGAAAAGACAGGTCAGTAGGTTATGGCTTTTACTTACCTGCTTTAGAAGCTGATGAGAAAGCTCTGATTAAAGATGTTAATAATGTCACAAAAGAAGAAGGTGCTGCAGTACTTAGATTAAAAGTACAGAAGATTGGTAATTATCTAGACCAAGAGATACAAGGTTTTAGAAACATACCTGAGAAAGCACAGTCAGCTATCATTAGTATGGGTTATCAATTAGGTGTAACTAATATTCCAAAGACTTGGAAGAAATTTACAGCTGCTATTAAAGAAGCAGCTCAGTACACAGAAGGCTCTGTTGAACAAGCTCAAGCTCTAGCTAAAGCTAAGTTTGAAATGTTGTACAACGTAGCTGAAGATGGTACAATCAGCCTAAATAAGTGGGCTACTCAGACTAAGAAACGTGCTTTTGAAATGGCTGAAGCTGTAGGTGAAGATACTAAAGAATTTGCTGATGAAGTTTCTTCTACTATTATGGATTACATTTTTCCTAAAGCAGAAGCAGCTACTCTTACAAAGGGTGACACATTTAAAATAAATGAGAAACCTTCTGCAGATACTGTAGTTAGTATAGCAAAAGATAAGAACCCTGCAGAAACAGCTGTTAACCTTTTAGGTATATCTGAAGGTAGCAGTGTAGGCAGAGAAGCTATATATGGTATGTGGAAAAATATAGTAGGAGATGCTAAACAAAAAGGTCAAAGTATAGAAAACTTTGTTGGTAATAATTCTTGGTGTGCTCTTTTTGTAACTCAAGTATTACGTGATTCAGGTATTGACACTTCTAAGTTTATTAAAACTAGAGACAAGTATGACTTTGCTCGTATTAAAACTTATCAAACAGCAGGTAAATCTGTCTATAATGGTTTAGCTCCTGAAGGAAAACCAAGAGGTAACTTTGCTGATGCTCAAGCTGGTGATGTATTAGTTAAAGAACATTCACCACAAGAAAGTAAGAGAATAGGAAGTAAAGGTCATGCTGGTATAGTTGTTAAAGTTGAAGGAAGTAAAGTTTACTTTATAGCTGGTAATCAGAATGACCAAGTACAACTTAGTTCTTATGATATAAACGAACTACCTAATGCTATAACTATACGTAGGTTTACATCAGATGATAATGTACCTTCTAAAGAGTTACCTTCTTTCTTAGATATGAAAGCACAAGCAAGTGCTACTAAGTTTAAGAACTTTATGACAAGTGCTTATAATTGGGTTACTAATAAGTAGATAAAAAGGAAATGTAAATGTCTCAAGAAATGTTGTTAAAAGATTTAGGTCTAGAGTCAGTAGTAGCTGAAAAGTCTACTATACCTATAATTAATACTATTCAAGAAAGTGTAGTATTAAACCAACAACTAAAGATGGCAGAACAAAAAGAGACACTAGGCTTTTGGGAAAGTGTAGCTGTAGGCTTAAAAGAAGATGGTCTAGTGTCTGCTATACAAGACCACGCAGATAAACTTGAAGTGGTAAGTGATGTGCCTATAACTAACTTTACTCCTGAGTTAATTAACACATTAACAGATGGGTTACAAACTGATGCAGCTATAGATGTATTAGAGAATGCTAGTGCTTATGGTTTTAATACAGCCATGAAGCAAAGAAAGATTAACTTAGCTACTCAGAAAAACTTAGCAGACATAGAAGCAGCAGGTTGGAAAGGTACTACAGGTAGAATATTTGCTATGATGTTTGACCCAGCTGAATGGGCAATCATAGCAGGTACTACTGCTTTAGCTTCAGCTACAACTAGCCCAATAGGAGGAGCAGCTGCTCTTAGTGCAGGTGTTGTCAAAAGAGCTTATGATGTTAAACGAGCTATTAAGATTGGTGCTGTAGTAGGTGCAAGTGAGAATGCTGCTTTTGAAGCTATTAGGAAAGACGTTAGGTTTAACATAGATATGAATGATGTGTTCATAGCAGGAGGAGCAGGAGCAGTACTAGGTGGTGGTTTAAATGCAGGTATAACAGCTTTTAGAAAAGCAGGACAACGTGCAGCTATTGATACTAAGGTTAGATTAGGTCAAAAACTTACACCACAAGAATCAGTATTTTATGAAACTTTTAATGAAGGAGCACTTGGTAATAAAATAATAGATAAAGAATTAAGTAAGCCTGAATTTGTTGAACCTAGTACACTTAACCCAAATAGGCATACAAAACCTGCTACACTTGAAGAAATGAGACAAACACCTATGCAAGCTGGTTACAGTCTTTTTGGATTACGTAATATGATATCAGTGGGTGCAAGGATGATGAACCATAAACTAGCTCCTCTTAGATTTTTTGGTAATCGTATGGGAATGAATGTTGCAGGATATGCTGATAGTAGTAAAGCTACTAATCCAGATTCAGTAACAGAAGTTATGGGTAGATTACAAGGTCAATATCGTTTCAAACTTGCAGGTACACTTCCTAGAGAAAGAGCCAAGTTTATTAAAAGAACAGGGCTTACAGAAGAAGAATTTAACACAGCTTTATCACGTTACTTAAGAGGTATTGATAAAAATGTAGCTCCTGAAGTAGAGGTAATAGGCAAGATAGCTAGAAGTGTTCTAGATGATTTAGCTGATTTAGGAGTAAAAGCAGATGTTGTAGGTCTTACAAGAAAACAAATAGAAAACAACCCTGATTATTTAATACGTTTGTTTAATGACCTTAAGATTAAAAACTTAAGAGATAAGTTTGATGATGAAGTAATTGTTGATTTAATTGAAGAAGCTATACGTAGAGGACAGCCTAACATAGAAGATTCAGTTTTAAAAACTTTAACTAAAAAAGGTAGAACAAAGGGAAAGACAAACGAAGAACTTTTTGATATGGTTAATGACTACATAAGAAAGTTTGCTAGAGGTTATACTAACAGTATGATAAGTGCAAAGTTTAGAAAGTCAGGTATAACAGATACTGCTCCAATGGTTAGAGAAGATTTAGAAGCAGTGTTAAAGGCTGAAAAAGTTGTTGATATAGATGGAGTCTCAAGAAGAGTTTTTGATGATGATGAGATAGATGATATCATAGATATACTTACACAATCTACAAAAACTAAAGGTTTTAAACGTGCTCAATCTCGTGTAGTCTTAAATGAAGGCACTGTAATTACAGCTACTAATAAAAACGGAGATATGGAAGAGTTAAGATTTACTGATTTACTAGAAGAAGATGGTGAGCAACTTGTAAATGCTTACATATTTCAAATGTCAGGTGCTATAGGTTTAGCTAGAAATGGTATAAACACTAACGTAAGAGGTACTGACTTTAAGGAGTATGTAATAGGAAGTATTAAAAGAGAGGCAGAACTTCAAAATCTTGCTAAAGATGAATATCAAGCAGGTTTAGATGCAGTAGAGTTTATGTATGATGGCATCACTGGTAGATTAGGAAACAGAAGTGAAACTCAGACAGTACACGACCTTAACGTAGCTTTACGAGCTTGGTCATTTGCTGTTAACATGGGTATGTCAGGCATGTCCTCTTTAATGGAATTGACTAACGTTATGATGGAATATAGTTTCATGACTTTACTTAAGTCTGTTCCTCAGTATAAACAACTTTTAACTGATTTAAGTAAACCTAATGCTGACCCTAATTTAATTTCAGAAGCAGTTCAACTTTTTGGATTAGGTAATGAAATTGATTTAGCTAAGTGGACAGCAGTCACACGTTTTGATACAGAAGATGTAGGAACTACTATAACTACTGCAACTGGAAATAAGATAGGTAGAGCTACAGAAAAGTTTGCTTATGCTTCTCAAAAACATGTTGCTTATCTTTCAGGTTTAACAGGAGTTACACAGTTCTTACGTAGGATGTCTATGTTACATTTTACTAATGAGTTTGCTTTAGCTGCTGCAAAAGGTAAGTTACCTTTCTCTAAGATTAAAAGACAACAACTTGGTATATCTGATGAGATGGGTGCTAGAATAGTACAAACATTAAACAACCGTAACATTGTAACAAAGAACCCAAACGGAACTGTTAAGAACCTAAACATTGAAAAGTGGGATGAAGAAGTGAGAGAAGCTTTTGCTTCTATAGGTCATAGAGATGCTAGAACAAATGTTCAAGAATCTGATTTATCTACAAGTAACAGATTGTTAAAGTCTACTCAAATAGGTAGGTCAATGTTCCAGTTTTTAAACTTTACCTTTTCATCTATGGAACAACAAACTCAACGTTTAGCTGTTAGGACAATGAATGGAGATGCTGGAGCTGTAGCTAAGTTATTAACTGCTTCACTAGGTATGGGTGCTCTTATGTATGCAGCTAGAGTACAATTAAATGCTGCAGGACGTAGTGATAGAGAGGAATATATTGAAGAACGTATGACAACTGCTAACCTTATTCAAGGAGCAGCTTCACAGATAGGTATGCTTTCAATATTTAACTACATAACACAAATGACTACAGGTGTGTTGAACGGTAACTCCTATGCTATAACTCCTCCTCTTGCTTCTTTGTTAGTCAACGGAGGTTCAACTATTAAGAACTTATTTGATGATGAAGATGCTACAGAATCTGAGTGGAGAAAAGGTTTGAGACTTTTTCCTTATCAATCTTTATACGGAGCTAGGCAGGTAATAAATGCTACAGCTAATGAATTTGCTAACTAAACCTAAAGTTACAACATTAATAACGAGGAATACAAATGCCATTATCATATCAAAACTACACTGGGGATAACGTTACAACTACGTTTAACATCCCCTTTACATACACTGCGACTAGTGAGATTAGTGTTACAGTTGATGGGGTAGCTCAAACAGGTTTGACTTTCCCTTCTGCTTCTCAGGTACAATTAACCAGTGCTCCTGCTAGTAGTACTGTCGTACAGGTTAGACGTACAACAGACTTAACATCAAGAGCAGTAGACTTTGCTTCTGGTTCAGTTCTTACTGAAGAAGACTTAGACAATGCTAACATACAAATCTTTCACTCATCGCAAGAAGCTGTTGACTTAACTGACGATACTATCCAAGAAGATGTAGATAGTAAATGGGATGCAGAAAGCAAAGTCATTAAGAATGTAGCTAATCCTACAAATGCTCAAGATGCTGCAACAAAGGATTACCTAGAGAATACTTGGTTAACTCCTGCTGATAAAGCTCAGTTAAACTCTTTGAATACAACTAACCTTAACACTGTTGCAGCTAACATTGCAGATGTAAACGCAGTAGCAGCAGATGCTACAGACATTGGTACAGTGTCAACAAATATAGCAAGTGTTAACACAGTGGCAACTAACATTGCAGATGTTGTTACAGTTGCTAATGACCTTAACGAAGCTATCTCAGAGATTGAGACTGCTGCAGATGACTTGAACGAAGCTGTATCTGATATTGACACAGTTTCTACAAACATAGCTAACGTCAACACTGTTGGTGGTAACATAAGTGATGTTAACACTGTTGCAGGTATCAATAGTAACGTAACTACAGTAGCAGGTATTAGTGGCAATGTTACAACTGTTGCAGGTATCTCAGGAAATGTGACATCAGTCGCAGGGAACGCAACTAACATTAACACTGTTGCAGGTAATACAGCTAACATAAACACTGTTGCAACTAACAATAGTGATATTAGCACAGTTTCAAGTATAAGTAGTGATATATCTACAGTAGCAGGAATAACTTCTAACATAGCAGATGTTGTCTCAAATGAGGCTAACATTAACACAGTAGCTGGGATTAATGGTAACGTTACAACTGTTGCAAACAATAATGCTAACGTAACAACTACTGCAACTAACATAGCTAACATAAATTCTGTAGCTGGTAACTCTGGTAATATTAATGCAGTAGTAGCTAATGAAACTAACATTAACTCAGTTAACTCTAACTCTACAAACATTAACACAGTAGCAACTAACATAAGCAACGTTAACTCTGTTGGTGGTTCTATAGCTAACGTAAACACAGTGGCAAGCAACCTTGCTTCAGTAAATAACTTTGGTGAAGTTTATCGTATAGCTGCTTCAGCACCTATTACATCATTACATATAGGTGACTTATACTTTGATACTACATCAGATACATTGAAAGTATATGGTACAAGTGGATGGCAGAACGCAGGTTCATCTGTCAATGGTACATCACAAAGATATCACTATGACATTACTGGAACACCAACAAGTGTAACTGGAGCAGATGCTAATGGTAACACACTAGCTTATGATGCAGGATATGTAGATGTGTACGTCAATGGTGTTCGTATGTCTACGGCAGACATTACCATTACAAGTGGAGATACAGTTACTTTTGAAAGTGGTGCTTTGGCAGATGGTGATGAGGTAGATATTGTTGGCTATGGTACATTTAGTGTAGCTAGTTTAAACGCAGATAACCTAGACAGTGGCACAGTGCCTGATGCAAGGATAACTGGTGCTTACACTGGGATTACTAACCTTACAATGTCAGGTGACCTAACAGTAGACACAAGCACACTTTATGTAGACTCAGCTAACAATAGGGTTGGTGTGGGAACTGTGAGTCCTTCAAAACCACTTCATGTTTTTAATTCTGGAACCTCATATGTACAAATTTCTGGAAACTCAAGAGACTTGTTTTTAGGTCAAGATGCCACAGGAGCTGCTGTTTTTTCTACTGATGCAGTTCCTATGTATTTTTCAACGAACTCCACAGAACGCATGAGAATAGACAGCAGTGGCAACTTGTTGGTGGGTAAGACTAGTGCAACCGCCTCTGATGTAGGTGTGCAGGTACAACCTATTGGAAGAGTGTATGCAACCAGAAATGGTGATGTGCCCTTAATTCTACGAAGAAACACTAGTGACGGGAATATTGCTCAGTTTTTAAAAGACGGCACTACTGTAGGAAGTATTGGTGTTGTTAGTGGTGATAGACTTTATATAGGTGGTGGTGGTAATAATGGAATTGGAATAGACCAACATCTTTTTCCAACTGATGATGATGGTATTCTTTTAGATGCTACAATGAATTTAGGTGCATCTAATGCTAGATATCAAGACCTCTACCTATCAGGTGGTATAGCTTTAGGTGGCACTGGTTCAGCTAATTATCTTGATGACTATGAAGAGGGAACTTGGACACCTGCTTATCAAGGCGTCACTACGGCAGGTACTTATACTCTTGGAGAAGCACAAGGTACATATACAAAAATAGGTAATATGGTTATAGCTCATGTTAATATAACCAATATAACAACTGTATCAGCAGGTAGTGGTAATGTTGAAATAACAGGTTTACCTTTTTCTATAGGAGGAAATCCTAGTGGTTTTAATACTGAGCAATTTGGTAATGTTCATTGTAATTTACACGGCATAGGCAGTAATCAACAAGTTGTTACACTTTACACAACCAGTTTTCAAATTTTTAAAACAAATACTGCAAGCACAACTAATAATGTAAATGTAACAGACAAATCATCTAATTCAGCAGATATTCGTGGTTTTATTATTTACAGAACTTCATAACCCTATTGGATATAGGGTAGTCAGTCCACTAACCAAAAGGAGATAAAAATGGCATTAACAGAAGAGACAATACAAGACAAAATAGAAATCGTAGGTGACTTCAAGCACGTTCAAGTAAGAACAGCAGTAGTCATCAAGAGAGATGGCACAGAGATAAGCAGAAGCTTCTCAAGGCACGTTGTTGCACCTGATATAAGTGCAGATGACTTAGCGGGTGAGAGTGCAGAAGTACAAGCAATATGCAATGCAGTACATACAGATGCAATCAAGACAGCCTACGCAGAACATGTGGCTAACCAAGAGGTATAATTAATGGCATACATAGGAGTATCTCCTTCCAACGGAGTTAGACAAAAACATACCTACACTGCTACTGCTTCACAGACAACATTCAGTGGTGCAGGGTCAGAAGGTATTTCACTAAGCTACAGAGATAGCAACTACGTTGATGTGTACAGAAATGGTGTTAAGCT
>Ga0098045_1000368_pt1 | contig 18414 bp, 12 predicted proteins | sample 11_taG_FD_77071 | JGI IMG/M metagenome (GOLD analysis project Ga0098045, IMG submission 77071) | Marine viral communities from the Subarctic Pacific Ocean - 11_ETSP_OMZ_AT15265 metaG | ecosystem: Environmental > Aquatic > Marine > Oceanic | place: Pacific Ocean | collected 2015-01-16 | reverse complement strand
TACTTACGTCTACCTTTCGCTGTAAGACCGCCTTTCTTGCTTTTCTCGCCGCGACCTATGGATAGTGATACGCCTTTTCGTTTAGCCATGTTATTTCTTACGTTTGATGTTTAAAGATACACGTGCTGCTTTGGTGTTACGCACGAATTGTTTACCGCTTCCGCCTTCTTTCTTCTTTTTCTTTGCGGTTGTAGCGCGTTGAGACTTCGACAAAGACTTTGCTTTGGACATCGGTAAGCAACGATCTGGGTTCTTTTTGTTCTTGGACGTTCCGCATTTACCTGCGATCTTCCCCGAACTACTTATGCGTACCCAGTTCTGCCTTCTCCATTTAGCTAACTCGCCCATGTCAATACGAAGGTCTACTAAGCATTAGTTTCTTGCGACCTATTTTCTTCTTTTTCTTACCGTATTTCATATTATGATTTTTTGCGTTTTATGTTAAGTTTCTTACGTCCTTTACCGTACTTAGGATCTTTACAATACTTAGACGCCGCCATGTTTGCGTAAGCGCTGGGGTAGCGGTCAAAAGTGCGTTTAGCCCAAGCTATTCCTTTTCTGCATATTTTAGCCATGATCTTATCGTTTCATCAGCATCTCCATCATGCGATCCAGTTTGGTGTTAATTTCTTTGACCGACGTTTCCAACCCGCTCATGCGGTTTTCCACGGCAGTGTCTCGTTCACGTTGAGTAGCTAGTTCGACTTCAATCTGCGTAAGACGTCGTTCATCAGCGTCCAGTCGATCAGAGAACTTCTTACCGATCCAACCGAATACGCCAAGTACTACGGCAAGAGCTGTGTCGAGAAAGTGGGAGATTTCTTCAGTCATTGTCTTTAAGCTTCTATTTCTTCTACGACTAACGTCCAAGCCAACACTCCACCAAACAACCGACCAGTATGAATACCGTTTACGTACATCGTGTCAGAACCGTTAGCGCCGTATCGAACGGAGATAGTCTTAGCCGTAGTAGCACCAGGGGCGTATTCATAGACACCGTTTAATGGGTACGGGTGAGAGTTTGAAGCAGACGCTCTAGTGCCTGTAATAGCGTGTATGGCATTGGATGCACCGTCAAACAGAGCGGCAGTACATTTAGCTCCTGTCGTGTCACTGGTGAAAGTACCTCCATAGGTTATCCGTAAACGGTTGGTAGCAGCGCTTAATGTTCCCGTGGTAAGCGTAAGTATTTCAACGCCTTCGGTATTTTGTGGTATTGTGTCGTCTGCTGGTAAGTCCGCAGCGGTTGAACTGTAGGTCGTGTATTCAGCGTAATATCGGCTTACGATCTTTCCACCGCCTACGTTCGTCAACTGCGACCCGTCAACGGCAGGTAGTTTTGCAGTCCCGTCCAATTGAACGACGTTGTTTGCGCTCGTACCTACGTCTAAAGCCGCTGCCGTGCCTTGTGAAGCTGTCGTTGCATATGTGGAACCTGCGTCTACGTCTGATACCATTCGTGAATGTGTCTGTGTAATTGCCATATATAGTGGTGGTTAAAGGGCGGATATTATGAAAGCGAGTAGTTCAGTATACCGAACGGACATTTGAGTAACTTCTTGATAGCCTTCGGTCGGTACGTTCTTAACGTCTACGCTTCCGTCTATCTCTTTTTCGTACCAAGTGTCTCGACAGACCATTGAATACTTAAACGGGTCTAAACCTTCCGCTTCAAATGCAGCTTGTAATTCTTGGGCTATAACACCAACGTGTGTCCTAGCAGCATCGCCTTTCTTTTCTACAGCCGATTTAAGACGGTACTTCTTGACCAATGACTTACAAGCGACTGCTACTCTTTTCTCAGCTTCGTCAAGGTCTTGTATGTCTTCTTTAAGGTTTCTATCGGAACCGTTAATACCTCCCGTAGAGTAAACATCATCCCAACGTTTTGAGGCAGACCCCAAGTCTTGAGCGTTATCTGCATTCGGTTCCCAGTTACCTGTCGCTTGATCCATTTGAACAACAACCCCAGCTCCCCCGTCGTCAGCCACCCAACTTAGTTGAAGTTTTCCACTGAACGGAACCAACCTACAAGTCTTTTGATCGACAGCCTGACCGCCCGAATGCATTTCCAGATAACCTAATGAGTCGGTCGAATGTGAAATGACTTTCTTATTGCCAGCCCCTGCTGCCGCCATGTCCCCAACTACTTCCAACTTATAATCTCCGCTTGCAACAGCGCCTATACCGACGTTCGTGTTTACGTTGAACTCAGTATCCGTGCTGCTTATCTTGGCTCCTGTAACTGCGTTATTTGCAATCGTCAGAGCGGTAGAACCAGTTACGTCTCCAGTATGAGTAGCGTTCGTTACTTTTGCCGTGTTAGCTGCAACAGATGCGTTGTTCGACACTTCCGTATCAAAGTCTGATATGGTTGACGCTGTTTGCGTACCTGTATGTATCGAACGGTCTTTTGCAGTACTGTCCAGTTTGGCGGCAGTAATATTACCGTCTGCGATCTTTGCAGTAGTGACAGCGTTAGACGCTAGTTTATTTGAGTCTACTGCTGAATTGTCAATCTGAGCAGTGCTAACCGTACCAGTCGTTACAGGTATTGCGTACCCACGCTGAACGACCACGATGTTCGATCCCGTAGGAGGAGTACTTGTAAAGGTTATGGTGTTAGCGTCTGCGTTGATAACGTAAGCAACGGTAGGTTCCTGTAGAACTCCGTCTATGGCTACTTCGTACATCGTGTCTCCGTCCAAGCTAATACCCGAACCGAAGGTAAACGCGGTACTACCGTCGCCAGTAAAGGTCGTCTTAACCGACTCGGTTGAAGATCCGCTTACGGTGTTTACGATTTGCGTATCGACGTAAGTCTTCGTAGCAGCGTCTTGTACGAGCGTAGGATCAGCAACGCCAGTAATCTTGTTCGCACCCATAGCCAACGCACCCGACATCGTATCACCAGCTTTTGTAACCTTTAGAGCGTCTGCTGTATCGACGTAGTTCTTGGTTGCTGCGTCTTGAGCGCCTACTGGATCGGCTACGTTAATAAGACGTAAGTTCTTGGTATCCCAGTTGTTTCCGCCTACTTCTTTCTGCAAGGAACGTTCGTTCAAGTTACCGATCTCCTCGTTCAAGTAGAGGTTATGACGGTATGCTTTGTCGAGTTCGGACTCGGTCAACACCGATCCGTTTACAAAGTCCACGAATGGATTGTCGGAGTCAGCGTTGGAGTCGCGTCGTACTCGTACCTTCATTCCAGTTGTGGCGGGCGTGTTCAGCCTGACCAAGTTTGGAGATCCTGCAATAATCGAGTAAGCAGAAGTCGCTTGAAGGACGCCGTCAATTTCGACGACGACGTGTGAATCTTCGAGGTATTCAAACGTTATATTGAAATCAGTCGTCGAAGTAGAGACGGTGTAGTCTTCAAAGGTATTAGCCATGATGTCTTTCTATAGTTAGTTAGTAGTTAAAAGCGATGTTATTTAGTCGTTTAAAAGTTCAAGTACGGATTTAGGTTTACCTCCGACGTCGAGCTTAACGCCTGTTTGTTCGTAAAGTTCGAGTAGGTTTTTATCGTCTTTATCAACGAAGCTGGACATAAACCGCTTGTCTTTAAGAACTTCCTTCTTTGTGCGGTTGTAGTATTTCCTTAATTCGTCGTTAAGCATCTTCAATCCTTCGTTCTGAAACTTACCGTCAAGCGTTTGTGTCGGAGGTTTTTCGAAGCGTCTTTTAAAACTTTTACTTGCCAGTAACTTGTCTACCGCTTCGCTTATAGTCTGCTTCCCTATGCGTACTTCTCGTAGTTTCAAAGAGAACGCGTATTCAAGTGTCAGTCCGTCTTCGTTACGCCATTCAGTCATCTTAATCCCAGGAGCAAGCGTAGTAGGTTTACCTGACACTTGTTGGTAGTTATCGGTCGCCAACACTTCGTCAAGTTTCGTCCTGACTACTTCTTTCTGCGGAGCCAATCGAGTCACGTTCTGGGTAAGAAACGTTCTTGGACTTTGTTCTGGTTCGCCTAACAGATCTGTTTTCTTATTGGCTGGCCCCGTTCCAAGCGTATGATACGCAACTCGTTCGAAAAACGTAGCACCGCGTAAATCATCGACTGTTCCATCGGAGGTTACCGTTTGAGTAATCTTACGGACTTGAGCGGGAAGAGGTATGTAACTGGAAAGTAACTTGGCGGTAGCGTTCTTTACCATTTCATCCGTCCCAGTCGCCAACTCTTTACCTGTTTTATAACCAGCAGTAAGAGGCTGTTCGGCAAGAAGCGTGGTAAGGGAAGATCTCATTACGGTTACAAGGTCTTGATCTTTTTGTAGAATAGGCAAACCAGATTCGTCTTCTGATTTTTTCATTTCCAACCACACAGCCACATCAGCTCCAATCGCTAACGGCCCACTCCAAGGCATATTAGCAACGTAATTAACGCCTAAAGCATCGTAAGGTTTAAGTTTGTTCTTTTTCTTCTGATCGTCCGTCATCCAAGACAGTCCGCCTGTCATACCACCCTCCGTAGCCGCAAGATAACCAGTCGCGAACAAACCAGTACCGACCATTAAGTCAGTCAATGCCTCGGAGTTATACTTGGCACGCCTAGAAGCCGCCGTCTCAACCTTTTCCGTAAGTTCTTTTATAGCGTCTTCAAGTCCTTTTATTCGATCTGGATTAGTTTCTTTTCGCAAACTGTCTTGAGCGGCTTTCAGTTGATTTGAAAAGCGTTTGATCTTACTTGAGTACGGGTTAGCTACGGTAGCTTTCAACACGCCCATAAAAGGCAGAGAATAGTGACCTAGTCTGTAAGCACCTCTAATCGGAACGCCTATGTAAGGCATGAAAGCACGTATTAAATTACCGAGTAATTGCGAAGTTTCTGTGCTTTTAGTGTCAGACAGTTTGTTAAGAGTTCGTATAATAGCTTCCGAAAAAGGTTCGTGTACGTCTTCTACTCTGTCCACGTTGGAAGCAAACAACAACTCTTCGTTAACTTGATTGATCTCGTCGTAAAAGTTGGAAACGTCGTCAAGTACGGCAAGACCGTCGTTATCTCTCCAAGCAGACTCGTACAGTTCTTTTGCGTATTTCTCGGCTTCAGCTGGATCGTTCGGGAACTTTCTTATTCCGTTCTTCGTAGCTTCCGACCACATCCTTCCCTTGATGATTTGACGCTTGAATACTTCATCTACTGACTGAATACCTCGAACACCTAAAGACATGATATGCCAGAAGTTACGGGAATTAATCCACCTTCCAAACACGTTTCCTACGTTTTCAACAGCTTCCGCTTGTCTCTTGGAATCGTTCCACGCTTTTGCAATCAACGCGTCTTCACCTCTTGGTAATGACGTTTGCGAAACTTCATCAGAAAACTTACCGACGGTTTTAGTGGTTGCTCCCAAGTTCTGTTGAAACGTGCGCTTTACCGCTGTTCCCAAACCTTGTAAGTCGGTCAACATCTTCATTGCTCCGAATAAATCCGCTTGAGCGTACCTTATTGCTTTGGTCATACCCGTTTGATTCAAGGTGACGTTGGCAAGGAAACCGCCTACAGGTCTGAAAAATTGTTTAAACGCAGCTAGTACGTTCGTTCCTACGCCAGCAAACACCGAAGGAAGTTGATTGATAAGAGCAAGTTGACGGGCTAGTTGAACGGCGTTTATACCTTTCGTGAATAAACTGATCCCGTCTTTGTTCAAAGCAGCGTCGAAATGTTCACGGTAGTTACCGTAGATGTCCATACGTTGTTGAGCTGCGTTTATATCTGCTTGAGCTTTGTCAATGTCAGCAACCCGATTTTTCATACGGGCTTTGGACTGTTGGATCTTTTCTCTTAACTCGGCAGAACGAGACGGTTTGGTCGGGCCTTTTGGTTTAGGTGTAGTCTCGGCTCTCATGTCACCCATGATTCCACGTCCTTCGACTTCAGCAACCCTAGCTAATTCCTTTTCGAGTTCAACCACCTTCAAAGCTTCTGCTTCTGCGTCCCTGTAAAATTTAATACGGTCTTCCAAATCTTTTATCTTCGGGTCTTCTGGAAGTTTAGGCATACCTGCTTTTGCTCTGGCTTGTTCTAGGTCGCCAAAACGTTCACGACGTTGATTCAACTCCTTTTCAAGACGCGCTGCTTTTGTTTCATGGGCTTTGCGTATCTTCTCCGCTTGGAACTCAGGCGTCATTTCCTTCGCAGCTTTATCAATTTCTTGAACACGATTTCTCATGTTCTTTTTAAGAAACGCAATGTCGGCTTCGACTTCTTCCAACCGACCAGACGCTTTCTTCGGCCCCGTAGGTTTCTTAGAGACTTCAGCACGCTGCGCTCCTAACGGCCCAGTCTCAACGGCAAGTAAACGTTCCCGTTCTTTCAGCCGTTCTCCAAGTCGGATAGCGTCCCGTTCGTTTGCTTCGTGAAATTTTATACGCGCCTTTAAATCTTTAATCTCAGCGTCGGCTTCTTTCTTTTTAGGAGCGTCTTTAGGTTTAAGCTTTGCATCGTCTCCAAAACGTTTTTGAAGTTTTTCCAACTTCTTTTTAAGGACGTCTTTTTCTTTCGCTTCTTTCTTCGCAGACTGTTCGGGCGTTAGTTCTTTAGCGGGTTTCTTCTTACCAATCTTCTTGCCAGTCTGTTTAACTTCGGGCTTAACACCTAAGTAGTCCTTCATCAGTTTCGACAGGTCAGTTTCTTCACCGCCGTCCAACCGTTCTCTCAAGCTGTTTTCCAACTTATTCAACGCATCGTCTTCTTTGAGCGCGCGCTGACTAAACTTACCTTCCCAACTGTATCGATTAGAATCTTTACGCGACCCTTGTACGAGCCGTCCACCTGCTGTCTTGGATAAATCCAAAAGCTTACTGTTTAATTTTCGTAAGGTTACGACAGCATCTAGGGCGTTGCCAACGGCTTCCGTATTGTCAGCGTTCTTCGACAACGCAACTAGGTTCTCTCCCAAGCGTCTATGTACACGTTCGTTAAAACGTTCCGCGTCTCTGTGTACCTTTGGGCCTAATGCCGAAACAGTTTCACTGTCTATACTTTCCCAACGCTTTATAAGGGCGTTCAGTTCGTCGTCGTCTGGATCGCTTGGGGTTTCCTTGGTTGGCGTTTTAGGCGGCGTTGGAGCGTCGTCCACTACGTCTTTCTTTAACGGTACTGGGTTCTTTTCCCTAGCGCTGATGGCTTTACTCGCTTTTACAATACCGTTCAAAGCGTCGTCCATTATTTCTTCAGCGTGTTCTATGTCCCTTAACTGTTTTAAAGCTATGCTAAGTCCTGCTGATTTTCCCGTCTGAGCGTAGCCACCTCCAAAACCGTATTTAATACTGTCAGGCAAAGGTTCTTTTGCTTTCTTAATCGTTTCTTTAACTTCTGCCTTTTGTTTTGCTAAAGAATTTTTGGCGTTCAAAACGGCTTTTTCTGCTTGTCCACGTCCCCACGACCCAGTCTTAGACCAAGCCGTAAACAACGTATTCATGCCCGTGTTCATAGCACCGCCTACGCCTCCGCTTAAAAGTAAGTCGTACTCGTCGAAGTTGTCCCTTTCGTTTAGAAGCAGTTGAGTTGATTGCCTTAAAGCCGATTCAGCCATTCCTAGCGCTGCCCCACTTACAAACGTCTTCGTCCCGTTTACTACAAGGTTTCGACCTTTCCACGTCTCCTTACCGATTGCAGGACGACCCAGCGCAAAGACGCCTTTGTTCACCTTGTCGAATATGAAAGTAGTACCAAATACGCTAGATGCGATGGCTTCTCCCGCAGAAAATTCTTCTTGAATGCCGTAAGACTTTCGAACAGCTTGACCGAGTAAGTTGGAACCGCCCCATATTAAAGCTTCGGCTCCGATTAGACCTACTACACCAGCCACGGTCGAACCGCCTTCAGGCGCTACAATACCTAGTTTACTTACGTGACTAGCACCTCGTAGGAACCTCATAGCTGGACGGTACTTATTGAGCAGGTACTGCATACCTATACCCGTACTTAACTCAGTACCGATTCCAGCAACAGTACCTTCTATATACTTCCCCGTTTCAATCTCCGAGTTGACCTGAGACATCGCTTCCACGACGTTTTGATCGACGGTCGGCATGGGCGCAGCTTCTTGTTCCGTTTGTGGAGTGTCAGGTCTAACTCCTAAAGTTCCTTCGTCTGCCGCTTTAAGTAGAGCTTCTCTAGGGTCTTCCATTCTTAATTAGATAAAAGGTTTTCTTGTGATTTCTGAAACGCTGCAAAAGACTCCGCATTATAAATTCCAAATTTCTGATATAACTCTCTGGTCTTTTCTTCTTCGGGCGTCAGTTTTTCACGCGCCTCGTCTTTTATAGATACTCTTGCCCATCCTGCTAATACCGTGTCTAGCTCTAACTGGTTTCTAAAAAGCTTAACGTCGTCAGCGTCCATTCTAGCTTTAGCTAAATCGTCAGCGCTTTCTGGAGTCCATTCCGAGTAACCGAAGTTATACAAAGAACGTCTAAATGCATCGACGTGTTCGTTCTTTTTCATTTCAACACGGTCTTTTTCGATGTCCTGGGATTTTATCATTGTACCCCTGACACCTCTTAAAGGTGCGTTAGGAGCTGCGTTTGGAATAAAATCTAAAAGTTTTAAGCTTCCGTATTCCACGTCGTCGAACGACCACGGCTTATCTATCTCGGCTTTCCCTTTTTCTTGAATTTTAACAGCTTTATCTTCGTCTATATCAAAAGATCCAGTTGCGATTACCGACGTAATAGCTTCAGCTTCACGTTCAAACCTCTTCTTTTCGTCTGCAATCGCTTGAGTACGTTCGTCACGCAAAGCTTTTTCCCTTTGATCGGGCGGTAAATCTGCAACTTCCTTTGCTTTTTCAATCAAGCGGTCATTAATAAAAGGCATGGCTCTTAAAACAAAAGCATCGTCAAAGCCGTCTGGTAGATCGTCCGCGTCTATGTCTCCAACGTCCGACGTCATCATTTTAAGGTTGTTACCTAAAGCGCTCTTGGCAGTCTTGTAGACGTCCAACTCAACTATGTAGTCACCTTTGGTTTCTTCTTTGTTCGCTTCAATAAGTTCGGTAAAACCCGTTACACCGTACTGTTTGTTTTCGTCTTTAAGGAAGTCTCCCACGTCCTTACCGATGTTCTCAGGTAGTTGTTTCCACGCTCTAAATTCCGATACTTCTTGCTCTCTTACTTCTGGAGTTAACGCCGAAGGAGGAAGCGGGCTGATCTGAGCTGCCTCGAAACCGTCGTTTATTTTTCCTATGTTATCGTAGTAAAGATTATACGCTTCGTCGCTTATATTAGGTTGGTTAGCTAGAACCCTCAAAGACTCAAAGAACACGTTCAAAGGTGCTTCAGATTCTTTCACGCTCTCGATAAGTCCTTGTATCTCGTCTTCTCCCGCTCCCAACGCTCTATAGGTGTCGATCATTTCCTTGGTAGTCGAGTTGTTGACCACGCCTGTACGTAAAGACGACATAGCGTTAACTACTCGATTGGAGAACCTACGACCTTGTCTAGCCAATGTGTCAGTACTGGACGTACGCAACGAACTAGCAAGGCTACGATTCAACGGGTTCAGTAAAGTCTTTGCGTCCGTAGTTCTAAAGATCGGCTTCTTGTTTACTTGTATGACGTTCATGGCTGCAAGCATACGCTCGGCGTCTGCATACCTACCGTTAGCCAACAATGCGTCCACCTGTCTAACGTAACCGTTGACAATGATTTTACTACGGGTCTTCGGGTCGTTTACTCCTGCTTCTTTTAAAAGTTTCTCACGGTTCTGAGCGGTCAGTTGTAATCCAGCCGTGTCAAGTCCGATAGGTTGTCCCGTGTTTGGGTCTACCCGTCGTCTAGTCATCATGTCCAGTTCCAGACCTAGTTCTTCCGATTGACCGTTTACGATAAAGTCGTCCATCTTCTTGTCGTAAGCTTTCAACATATCAGCCTTAAACGGGCCTGTTACAGCGTTCCAGAGTACTTTACCTCCGTCGCTGCTGGCTGCGTCCTGACCTACTTCTTCGCTAAACGACTCCCATTGACCTTTCATAAACCCGTCAACGGCTTCTAGAAACTCGCCTTGGTTCTTATACTTCTCCAAGTCTAGTAACTCGTCTGCCGATGACTGCATGGACGGTAACAAGTTGTTGTTCACAGCTCGTTTAAGAAGCGTGTTACGATACGCCTTGTTGCGTTGAATGCTTAGAAAGGTGTCGGGTTCAGTCTTGCGTATCTCTTCGAGTACGTCTGCGTCGCTGACCGTAAGAGCTTCTTGCGCGCCTATCTGTCCTTGTACTTGACCTAACGCCCCATACTCTTTCAACGCCGTGTTAAAGCCAGAAAGCGTATCAGCCAGATCCATCAACTTATTGCGACCCGCTTGTTGAACGGCTACACCGAAGTTACCGCCGCTCTGAACGGTCGCTTGAAGTTGCGGTGCGTCAGGAAGATCTCGTACTTGTACTCTAGCCATTACGATATTTTAGGTTTGTTCAATTCACGTTGTAGTTCCAACCCAGAGCGATACCCGCTTAGTCCACTGCTTGCTACGTTCACAGCTCCCGTCAAGAAGCTCGGTCTGTTGATTGGTCTGTTAATGTCGATAAGTCTGTTCTGTGAACGGAAGCCAGCGTCGGTAAGAGCCAGTCCCGTTTGTAAATCTTTCATTTCCTGCTGACGGGTAACACCCATCCGATAGGTCGCTTCCTGACGTACGTAGTCGTCCAACAACGCATCTACCGATAAACCTGCTACACCTGACTCACCTGCGCTTACGGTAGCCGTAGCCATCGCTTCACGGGCTTTCTTCGACACTTCTCCGATCTCCCGTGCCGTAGCTTCCTGCTCTTGTGCCTGACGAATACGGATCGAACGCTGTTCCATTAACGAACGCTGACGCTCGGCATCCGCTGCTCTTTGTTGAAATTGAGCTTGTTGCTTCGCCTGACGGCGTTGTCCTGCGTATTGAAGTCCTGCCGATCCTGCTCCTAAGATTGCAGTAGCGACAGGTAAGGCTGCTAAAGTACACATGATTAATTCAGTTGTTTAAGTGAGTCAGACGAACTGGAGGTTCTTTCCGACTTATATATGGTAAATTGTTTGTAGTTGTCGATTCCGACGTCCGACCAAGTAGCGCCTAGCCAAGTCAACCAGCGAACTGATAACTCGTTACTTTCGCATACTATGTTAGTTAAAGCCTTGTAGTCGCCCATAAGACGTCCTACCCATTCCTTTGAATGTTTAATGAAAGTTCTCTTGATGTTGTGAATACGGTAAGTACCTAGTAGCCAGATGATTCCAACGTCTTTTGCCTTGTCTGATTGAGTCACTCCAAAGCTTGCAACCGTACGACAGTCCTTAGTAGTTATCGTCCAAGCTTCCTCGGACGCTTCATACGACTGTTCTAATGCAAGTCTAGGATGTTCACCCAGTCCGATGCATTCCAACATATCAGCCATTCTCATGTCTTCGTAAATCTGAGGAGCGTCGAAATGACCGTCGGCAGGTGCAATCGTACAGTCGCTATAGACGTATTCATTAAGCTCCATATCGTCTAGACCTCGAATGTACGAAAGTCTCAAACTCTGCTGATAGGATCTTCATAGGCAACGCCGAACTCGACTTGATCTTGACCGTAACGTCGTCGTGTTTGGAATGAACGGGAAAGCGAAACGAACCACTGTCTAATACAAGCGATCCGATTACCGAGTCCGCACCCAAGCTAGTCGGGTTGAACGGATAAGAATAAGTATCCCGATACTGCGGTGTAACCTCGACTGTAAAGTGTCCAGTGTCTCCGTACTCGAACGCACCGTTACGTAAGATCTGACTGGTAAAGTTACTGCTCGACCGTCCGCCTCGTTCCGTAGGTTGTTTAAGGGTCTGCGTAGACATCTCGAACTCAGTCTCGTATTCAAGACCTACGTAGAACGAATCTAAATACTTATGAGAACTAGCTACATCTGTAATACTAGGGTCTGCGTAGTTCCCGTTCATTGTGAAGCTTGACGAACTGACGCGGGTGATTGAAACTCTTGACCCAGAAAAAGTATAAGCACAAGCCCCGTCAGGATCGTAAGGCATACCTGTTACCGTAGTAAGCTTAGTACCAGAGTCGTAGGTAACCGTACCTAGTGCGGAACTGGTATCGTAAGCTACACGCCTGTCCAACAAGATCTTATAGGTCTTACCGCTGTCTATCTGACCTGGTGACAAGTCTAAGGTTTCAAGGCAACGGTTAGTACCGTCAAAGGTAAACAAGTAAAGGGTCGAGTCTAATATACCCATACCCAAGAACTGCTTGGTAAACGTAAACTTAGACCACGATGATTGTATCTTGTCTTTACCCTGCCAGAAGTAGCGATAAATATATAAGTCGTTACCCGACGTTGGGTACATGACAATCGTATTCTCGTTTGAACTGCCGACCAACGAATGAACGTTTGAAGGAATATAAGCAGGTACTTGAGCGGTTAAATCAGCAGCGTCGTACGTCTCGGTATCTTTGTCTACGTAGTATTCGTACAACCCAGTAAAGTCTCCCCGTTCATAAGGGAAGTACAAGAAGTTGGACAACGCTATAGGTCTGTCTCCTGTCGGCTTCATATTGTACTCGGTAACAGGTGATATGTTAACGGTCTTAGGCGTCAACAACTCGTTACCTCTTAACACGAACTGCGAATTATCACTGAACAGTACGAGCTTCTCTTGAAAAGGTACGGCAAATCTAAGTTTGGAAACTTTAGTATGACTAAGTCCGACGTCGATCGGAGCCGAGTCCAAAAGCGATTGAGTAGTCGTACGCCAGAAATTGAAGTACTCGTCTGCTTCGCTGAACACCACGGACGACTCAGTCAACACGCCAAAGCGGTTCTTGTAGAAGAACAGATCTTTAACCTTCTTACCAACGAACGACGGACTAGGGTTAGTCTTAGCGTCTCCAGCAGCTCTTGACGTCCATACGGACTCTTGAGCAACGTACGCTTGAACGGTAGTACTAGGGGCGCTGTAAGTGACGCTTGAAGACCAGTCACTAGCGTACCTAATTGCCGTTTCTTCTTCCCAGTAGGTAGCCCCGTTCGTAGTAGCAGGTTCCTTGTTAAGGTTAGGTGCAGAAGAAGGAGATTGCAGACTTTTGTAAAACTTTCCATTGTGTTTGACGATGTCGGTAAAGCGGGGAATGATTTCGATTGGTAGTGTGGAGTTGTCAAAATCAAGCGGTATACCTGCCGACTGTCCAGTCGCTGTACCGTCACTTTCCCAACCATTCGTTTCAACCCAAGATCCTTCACCGAAGTCCTCGTTGTCTTTAGTCTCGAACTTTACGTAGTAGTCGTCTTGATCGAGTTCGGCGTCGCCCCTGACCTTGACTCTAAAGCCGTCAAAGCACTTGGCAGGTAAGTCAGTTATGTATCCAACTTCTTTGTAGACTACGCCTAGACCTGTATCGGACAAAGCGTCGCTGGTGCTAAGTTGAAAATCGCTGCCCGTACTGTGCGTAATCTTTAAGACGTTACCTTCTTGCTCCGTTACGATCGTGGAACCTGCCGATGATATTTGACCCGAACTTACGGAAGCCGTAGCAGTGGTACTGACCGACGAAGTCAACGAGCCTACGCCGTACTTATAAGCTTCGGTAAGAGGCAACCACCCAAATTGATCGTAAAGAACCAGTTCGGTAAACGTAACAGTTACGGGATAAGTCGCTACGTCCGAGTCGTATCCGCTTCCTGAGTGAGTAACAGTAACGCCTGTTATCTTACCGTCTTCGATTGTGACTTCGCCTTTGGCTCCTGTTCCTTTGCCAGTCTGCTCTAGTGACGCCTCGACCTTGTAGTCCTTTAACCAAGCCTTGTAATCGTCGGTCATTGGAACGCCAGCCACGATAGTAGGCATGACGTAAGGGCCGTTTGTAGTTGGGTTGTTTATGGTAACGCCTGTAACGTACTTACCCGTGCTAGGAAACAAAGCATCTAGTTCGGTCTTTAAATCTTCTGCTACGTCGGTCGAAGAGGAAGAATTCCAGTTATGCGTTGAATTGTCTCTCGTAGCTTTAAGGTTGTCTATTTTAATACTGTATTCCGTAGACGCAGCGCCTTGCTTGACGAACACCAAAGCTTCGTTTTCGAGTGCGGTTGAATAAGTGTTACCGCTTTTAATCGTTACTTGATCGTTCGCAACAAAGGTATAGTCGGCAACAGTCAACGCCCTTAGACTCTGAGTAGGCGAAGTAGCACTGTTTAAATAGGATTGAGCTATAGAGCTAATGGACACAGTAATATCGTTACCATTCGCCAAGTCTTGAACGTCCAGTACTGCCTGTGAAGTGTTGTGACCGAACAAGAAAGCGTGTTTATTATCGGCGTCCCTTTTAAAGACATGGGTCTTTGTAGGAAGCGGGTAAGTATCAACAGCTTTAACGAAGTCCGTATTAGGACGTTTCGTAAGTCCGTCTACGACAGAGCTTAAAGCGTTTACTTGATTCTCCGCTTGTCCTGCGTGTCTTAAATTGTCGGGCTGTTGCGATACCCCTTGTACGAGGTTCGGAACGGACGTAGTGATTAATGGCATTACCTGTCGATGACGCGTAACACGTCGTAGTTGTCAAATATGGTGCGGTCTGCGTTCTCGGAGTCGCTGTCTACTGCCGTAGCTTTAGCGTTTATCTCGTCTCTCAAAGTAAAAGCTTCGATTTCAGTAGACCCAAGGAAACGGTTTGCGTACTTCCTAGCAGCTTTAATGTTGATGTACGTACGGAACTGTTGAGGCAATTCTTCAAACGTAAGTTCAAAAGTGATGGTTACCTTAATGTCTTCGGTAAAGACGTCGGTATGGTTCTTCCTGTCGTACAACGTAGTACCACGCTGAACAATATCCAGATCGGTATGCTTGTCGATGGGTAGGTCGATTTTAAGGGTGTTGTTTGGAAGAGGAAATTGATTAGATGAGTTACGCGTCAGTTGGTATTCAAACTCGGTATTGAAGTGCCAGCCTTCGGACTGCACCTCGCGATTAACTTCATCAAGCACGTTTAAAGCCGTTACGACCTGTACGGGAAGACTGCTTCCACTGATCGTGTTTACTGGTGTCTCGCCGATAACGCCGAGCATCGTGTTTACAGCTTCAAGCTTCGTAGTTAGTGCCATGTCTAGTTTTGGTTATAATTATGGAAGTGAGAGGGAGCGAGGACAAAACGAATGAAAACCCCGCTCCCCCAACACAACCAAGAAAAGCTTACTTCTGCAATTCGATAGCAGCTTCAGGACGGAGAACTCCGTGACCCATAGCGTACTTCGCAATGAAAAGCGTGCCTTGACGTGAAATCTGATACTCAGACTCGGTAGCGAGGTCGAGCAACTTCACGGTTCCAACAGCCGAAGGGTGAGCAACAATACCAATCGAGTTGGTGAAGTTACCGTTGTACCCGCTTCCGCTTCCGCCGAATACGTCGTTGGACGCAGCTCCGTCGCCAGTAGCGGTCGAAGACAGATTGGTGGAAGGAAGGTGAGTTGACTTGTAGATGTCGATACCAGCAACTTGAGCAATCGAACCAGAAGCGAGAGAGCCAGAGCCTCCAACGTCTTTGTTTGCAGCAGAAGTCGAGATAACGAGGGAACCACTACCGCCAGTGATGAGCTTGTAGTACTCCTGTGGACGAAGAACGCAGAAGCGACCGTCGGCAGGAACGTCGTTCTCGTCAAGTGCTTGAGCAGCAGTGAAGAGAGCAGCAACAAGTTCGGCACCTGTAGGATCGGTGTTGTCGGAATCGTCAGATCCGTCGGACACGTTGCCCATGACGTTAGCGGATACGTCGAGTACTCCACCGTCTTTACCGCCAGTAATGGTAGCGGCTGAACGAGCAGCAGCGATGAATACCTTTGCGATAGCGGTATCGAAACGGACGGCAAGAGCCTTACCCAACTCGTTAGCGTAGACGCTGCGGATGTCGTAGTGGTTCTTTACGTCGTCGATAGAACTGAGGAACGTAGAAGCGAGAAGGACGTCGTCGATAGTGATGACTACTTCATTCTTCTTGATGTCGCTCAAGTAGCTGTTACCGCTGTCAGCGATGTTTTGACCTGGAGTGTAGTAAGAAGCGGAAGCAATACCCGTAACTGGGAACTGAGCGCTCTTGCCATTCTCGATGGTGCGCATCGTGTGCAAGCTCTTGAAAACGTTGTTTTCTTCGAATGTCGTTAATATTTCGCCAGCAAACTTCTTCAAGAATAAAGCATCAACTGCTCCACTTGAATTAATCTGACCGACGCGTGAGGGAGTGGTGTCTCCATTAGCCATGATTTATTGTCTCCTTAATTGAGATTAATGTTAGTGTGATGTTTGACCTCAACGCGTCGAGTTCGTTCGAAGTTATCCCGCGCACGGGGCAACGACTAATGTCGTCGAGTGATGTCGAAAGTGATGATGTTAGCGTCTACCACCTGGAGTGAAGTAGAAACCTACTATAAGCGGATAGATGCACGTTACGGCGAAGAGGGAAATATGTCCGCTTGTAATCGCCATATAGGCTTGTGACGCTTGAAGATCGATGAGTCCCCATAGGAATGAGTTTCGACCTTCTCCGTCAATGTTGGTTGTTGTGAGGATTGGAACGCTTGGATAGATGGTGGTAAGGAGGGTGATTGCCGAGAGCGTGCACATCCCGATAACAGCAAGCATACGCCTAGTACCGCGAACAAAAGCCCCGCCGTCTCCACCATTAAGTGTTTCTTGAAATTTAAGTGCATAGTCATTGTTCCTCGCTTCCCGCATCATTTCCAACTCGTACTTCTGCTGACGGGAGTCAACCATAGCGCCGAATACTCCCTTTAAGATTGATCCCATCGCAGCGGAACCTCCGCCTGTCAGGAACAATGTCAACAGCTCAAGCATGGTTAGATACTGGATACAGCCAGTCGGCGATCCAACTCGGCATGATACGCTTTGTCACCGCTCTTGTAGCGTGGATCTTGCATAGCCCTACTGACTTCTTGCATGGATTGAAAAGGCATGGTCGAAGATCCAGTCGTGTTGCCTGTTACAAGCTTTGGTTGACTACCGCCTTCTTCAGCTTTGTAACGAGCGTATAGCCCGCTTACTACGAGCTTTGCTTGATCAACAGATCCATTGTTTACCGTTTCGTTAAAAGTGTTCATCTCGTCGTCAGTCAGCGTCTTGCTCGCCCACTCGGACATAGCTTCGTAATCGCCGTTGGCTGCCGACTTGATCTGCGTAGCCTCGTTCTCTTGTAAAGCAGCTTGACCACGGGCATAACCATCGACCAGTTCACGACTAAGACCTGCTTGAGCAAGTGCTTCGTACGTTTCATCAGACAGCTTACCGTCGTTCTCAAAGAACTCTTGTGATGCGTCCGTGATTAAAGTCTGAGCTTGGTTAGGTTCGGTAGTAGGTTCAGTCTCGTTTTCTACCGCTTCTTCTTCCTGCGTTGGTTCTTCTCGGTTCGCTCCCAACTTCGATTCAAGTTCTCCGTAAGCTTTGGCGAGGTCTTCCGCTGACTCAAACTTCTCTGGTAGCCATTCTGGGCGTTCTTGCTCGCCTTGAGGTTCTTCAGACGTCGCTGCTTGCTGTTCTTCGGGTTCAATCTCGTTAGGTGCTGGTTCGTTTATTTCTACTTTTTGATAATCTGCCATGACGTTTGTCCGTTTTTACTGGTTGGTTGTTATTGTTCAACAGGCGGTTGTTCCTGCTGTTCTTGTGCAATAGCGTTAATAGTCGGTGCTACGGCGGGCGCTCCAAGCTTCATCATCATTTCTTGTTGTTGTGCTTGTTGCATAGCCATCTGAATCTCTTCGTCCGACTTTATAAGTCCGTCGGTTTCGATACCAAGTGCGGTTGCACGGCGTTTGAAGTAGTCACCTACGTTTACGTATTGAGCGACAGCTTCTGGGCCGACCACTTGATTAGCTCCTGCAAGGAACATATCGAGACGGTTAAGATCGTTACCACGTCCAAGCGCTTCAACACCTGTCACGATGGTAGGCTTGACGATGTCTTTTGGAAGCTTAGGCAACTTGTCCTTCTTGCTCATCCTGTCCATGAGACGGGTAACAAGTGGAAGTTGGAACTCCTGAGACAAGATTGAGTACAGCCCGCCCAGAGCGGATTCAAGCTCTTGCGATAACATTCGTATTTCCTCGGCGGTAACTCGATCTGCGTCTCTAACGACGGAGCTGTTTAAAAGGAACGCGTGACTGAGTCGGTCTTGGATCTGAGCCATAACCGTTTGAGCTACGCGAAAGTCATTGAATTTATTAAGTTGAAGAACAGATACATCGCCGTCGGAACCCTGGACGATTGCACCGTTTGATGCTTCCGCTAATGTCCTCGCTCTGGTTGTGCCGTTAGGATTAACCATGAACAATACCTTCGCCGCAGCAGCGGAGCCTTCAACGATAGCTTGAGTTAATGACTCTAAAGACTTTAAATCACCGATGTACTCTTCGACTATACCGCGACCATAATCCT
>Ga0098045_1000355_pt1 | contig 18816 bp, 30 predicted proteins | sample 11_taG_FD_77071 | JGI IMG/M metagenome (GOLD analysis project Ga0098045, IMG submission 77071) | Marine viral communities from the Subarctic Pacific Ocean - 11_ETSP_OMZ_AT15265 metaG | ecosystem: Environmental > Aquatic > Marine > Oceanic | place: Pacific Ocean | collected 2015-01-16 | reverse complement strand
TGTTGTTCCCACCTTCGGGACTTCGTGTGGCTGATAGTTTTTAAACTGCTTATGCCTGTATCCTTTCGGCGGCATATAATTTTTGTAATCCTTTGATAGCTCTCTTGCGAAATGCTTAACCGCTTTCTCGTGACCATCAAGCTCCTTCTTAGGCGCGAGCGTAAAGTCTTTAAATGTCCACACACTACTCATAACTCTCCTCCAATCCATTCTCCGCGATATCTTCGTCAATATCGTTGACTACCCAAGCCCAGAACTCCTCGAATGTATCAAACCCATTCCTGTATTCCTGACCATAAGTATACCTTACGTCACTACCAGACACGGCGATAACCGTGTCCAGCGTTCCTTCGTCAACCAACGTGTACTCGTATCCTAGCTTACTCATCGTTTTCATCCTCCTGTTTCGTTTCCACTTTTATACTATAAGAAACTTATTTCACCATATCAAGAAAAAAATACAGTTTACCGCGTCAGTAATTTGACACTCATCCTCCCGTGATTCAGCAGCGGGCTCGCCGCACCAGCCCGGCGCAGCTCGAACAATTGTTCGGCGAAGGCCCGGCGGATAAAAAAAGGGCCGCCCGAAGGCAGCCCCAGTTCAGGAGAAACGGGCAGGATTACGGGCCTGCCACCCGAACATTTTAAGCGTCCCGGACAACGAGTCCCCACTCCGGGTTATAATATGGTTCGAAATCCAAAACAATTTGCCGGGCCGATTCGGCGCTCCTCGCCGTGACGAAGAAAGACCGCCCGCCTTTGGTCAGAGTAACTAGATAATCTCTCATCACGCGGCCTCCTGTTCCATGATGTATTCTTGAACGATTTGCTCGCCAATAATATAAGCGTACATATTTACTAGCTTCTCTGGGTTGGTCAGGTCGGTAAACAGCTCGCCAAAATTATCAACCTCGTAACTACGGACAAAATTCATAATGTCCCAGCTCTTGTCGCCCATCCACTCAATCGCCTGCCCTGTTCCAATAATATAATAATCGGTATTGAATGCGTGGTGGTGTAAGTCGTCCAAGTTATCTTTTACCCACTCGTGACCCTGCGAGTTCATTGTATCCGCGAGCCAGTCGTCAAAATGCTCTTCAATCTCTGCATATTTGTAGTCCATGTCGTCCTCGTTTGTTTTGTTTCGTTCACACTATAATAATAGTATAGGAAACTATTTTCACACAATCAAGAAAAAAATGCACTTTTTAGTGTCAAACGTTTGACACCCGCAGCGGACTGATTCACGGGCCACCTCCCTGGCGCTTCGGCTGCCGGGGGGCGAACAATTGTACGGGTCACGAGCCCGGCGCTGCCTGGCAGGAAGAGTAAGAACAATTGTGATACTGCCTGGCCGGGAGCTGCCTGGCCCGGTGAGCTGCCCCGAACAATTGTTTGCGAGCTCGTGATTTCCTGGCGCTGCCCCGCCTGGCCCGAGCTCCGATTACCCAGGCAGCCAGGCCCCGAACCCGAACAATTCATCGGGTCAGCTCCCCGAGCAGCCAGGCAGGCACCCCGATAACCCGAACAATTCAGGCCCTATGCCTGGCGCTGCACGCAAAAAGGCCCCGAGGCAGCCACCCCGAGGCCCGATTACCCGAACAAAAGCCCGATTCCAGGCCCGATGCTCCCCGCCTCCCCGCGAAAACGGTATTAATTAACCGAATATTGGTTTATTCGCTATCCTCTACTATCTGAGCCACTTCCTCCGTCTCTGGTGTGACGTTCTTCATTCTACGCTCTGCCATACGCTGAAACTCTGCAAGCTTTTCAAGCACTTGCTCCCTGCCCATCTGGTTTAAGTCCTCGTGCATGACATGACTTTTGTTGACGAGTAGTCCAGTTGCCTTCAAACGCAGTTCTTCAGCCCGAATAGCTTCGCCGAATTTACCCATCTCCCACGCTTCGTCCCGCATCTTCTTTAGGTCCCGCACAGACTTATCTACAGTGACGCCATACTTCGTCCTAGCCTCTAGCCTCATCTCCTCAAGGCGTTCCTGTACGATGGGGTTCCTGAGCAGTCTTACAGCCGCTACAGTGGGGTTTTTATACCCAGCCTCTCTAGCCGCCGCAGTTTGCGTTTTATCTCCATTGAAATACAAATCGAGAAACTTCTGCTGTTGAGGCTTCAGTCTCTCCATCCCTGCTGACGTTTGTTCCTTCGTTAAAGTCTCACCGACTTTGGGCATATCGCCACTCCTTTTCTAACTAATATATGGGGGACTTTGGTATGTCCCCATATATATATATATATACAAAGTTACCAAAGTTACCAAAGTACAAATGTTTTCAGTTACTTAACCTAACTTTGGCGAGATATTGGTTTAAAACCAAAGTTACCAAAGTTGCTCTGTAAGACATTGAAAACAAACAATTAGTAACTTTGGTAAATCTACTTTGTTTTTCCAAAGCCAAAGTACCAAAGTAAATCACCCTCTTTTTTGCCAACATTCCCACAGTCCGAACAATCCCATTACCCCCATGACGGCGCCTACCATTCCGAGAAAAAACATAGCAATAATCTCCCCTGATGTTTGCTGGTACCGAACAATTTCCCAGGATGACCAGAACAGGAACAACCCGAACAATAGACATGACCAAGACAATCCTCGATAAATCATTTTGAAATCTCCTTGATTGCTTCGATGCCAATAATAAAACGCTCAACGCCTCTCCGCTTTTCCATGAGCAAAAACTTTAGCCAGTTGCGCTTATTATTAAGCAACCAATATTCTGCATCATTCCATTCAGCGTCAGCAAGCCCCTCTTTGGCTTTTCTAATACTTACGTTGATATCTTCGTAAACTGCCCTGCAAGCTGGCGCGGGGGCGCGATACAGCCCCCCTGCCAGTAATTCATCAAAGTGTACCATTGCGCTTACCCTCAATCTTAGACAAACCGCGTTCAGCTTTTTCTTGAAATTCTTTCAATACCTCGCTCGTTTCGTCTAATGTTTTCAAGATATCACAAGCCAGCCTAATAAGCTTAGTTGCGGACCGCTGGTCGTAAAGATAAACTTCTTTTGATACCTCGCCTAAAGATTTAGAGATATCAAGAATTTTCTTATTGTTACTTGAAACCCTTTTTGCTCTAGCAATATTTTTTTTAACGTCCAACATATCTTTGACGCCCTCTACCATATCACCAATAACTTTATCGTGATTATCCATTACGCAGTCTCCAATCCGAACACGTTATCGCGTTCATTCTGCTCATGTTGAGCCCAGCCAGCCGCATCATATAGATAGTTAGTGTCTAGCCCAAAATCATGGTAGCCTTGCAGAATTGTGTTAAAGTAAGCATCAGCAGGGCTGGCAATATCGCGCCGCGTCATCTGGTACGTCATAATCCCGCAGACTTCAATCTTGTCATACAAGCCCGTGCCGTTCTCGCGGTACCCTTCATAGATATCGAGTTCATATTCATCTGCTGGCTCGATTTCCCAGATGCCTACAGGTAACACCATGTTTGGGTCTTTTGACTTAACAATGTCAGCTACGCCGCGAAAGCATAACTCCCAGCCGTAAATCATAGCTGCACCCACAGGCTTTGCAGTAGGGCAACGATATGCCATCTGAGACAGATTAAGGTTAGAACCATAGGCCAGGTACAGGCGTTTATCATAGTCCTTATAAATAGGCTTTTTCATTTTCGTGAACATCATGTGTTTCCTTTTCTGATATTAGTTTCACTTTTATTGTTGACATGATAACAAAAGATAGTTTACCTTGTCAAGCATAAAGAAACATATTTCTTGAAAGGAAAGGAAATGACAGTGAAACGAATTGAAATGGCCTTACACGTTCAACAGCTTTGCGCTGAGAACAATATTAAAGTAACGTATCAATCCATGCACGATGCGGTGCCACGTTATTGGGCGCGTCCAGCAACGCGGGAAATTTGCATCAGGCCGACTAAGAATACAGGCTACTATGTTTCTGCCTTGCATGAGTTGGGTCACATCCTTGGCGAGTATCAAAGCCGCTCAAGGCTCACTGCTGAGTTATGGGCATGGGTATGGGCGCGACAGAATGCTCTATTATGGACAGATACAGCCGAGCGCATCATGCGGCAAGCTATGGACACTTACGGCTGGACAGACAAGCAGAAAAATAGATGGGCGGAGTTATTTCCAGCATGACATATTGGGTAGAGAGAGTGGCATGGGAAAAAATCGTGCTGTTAGATGAAGAGTTTGACCAAATGGACTATGGGCAACACGTTGAACAGCGTTATTGGTCGCCTCGAAAATCATATAACAACCACATTCCCACGGGCAAAGCACCAGAAGAATACGGGAACGAAAAGGGGCGGTCTTGAAACCGCCCTTTCCTTTTATACGAACCTTTTCCTTTTTTACTCTTAACAATCCTGGTTCTGAATCCCGTGCTTCGAATTGTTCGGGCCAGCGGATTCCTGCTGCCAGGCGTATAATTGTTCGGGGTCTTGAATCCACGCGCCATAACCACCTCTCCCGTGATGTCCATCAAATTGTACGAATATAGCATTTTCGTACCCCGATGGACAGGGCCCGTCCCGATGTCCGAGTCTTACGGTTATTTTTTGTGTTCCGCGCACTGCCATGTACTCCCGTCATCCGAACTATGCCACGCCCAATGATGCCCGCAAACCGAACAACTTTTATTTACATGGCGCGTGTGATGATTCTCCAGCCCGAACAAATCTTCTGACTGGTGCTGCGGATTCCGCTGCTTCATAAATTCGTGATATGCCTGCGCTTGCCTGCGCTCTTTTGGCGTTAAACCGCTTCCATATTTTTTAGCCATGTGCTAACCTATTCTTCTGTCTGAATGTTCGGGCAGACCGTTACATATGTTATGTCTAAGCATATGTCACAAGTTACGATGTCTTTGCTAGAAACAGGCGAGCGGGCAACCCCGAACAACTCGCCTGTTTTTTTATCCTTGAGATATTTCCCCGCCTAACGCTGCATACCCCGCGATATCTACCCATGTGTCGTCCTGTTGCGTGCTATTAGCAAGCCGCGCCAGTTTCAGTCCAATCATGCAGGCACACACTTGTTCGGGTTCTATGTCGATTCCCAGAATCATCCCCCAAACATCTGCGATACGCTGGTGGTTCTCCCGAGCATCTCCGTACTCATGGGCCCGAGGACCGTTGATAAGCTCCTCTGCTTTATCCAAGAAGTAGGCCCGATTCATGCTTTCGTAGTCTCTAATATCAACCATCATACTTTCCCTTATCATATCCATTATTACCGCGCTGCATCGCAATCTTTGTTTGTTTTGAAGCAAACACGCCTGATACCTGTCTATTAAACTGCTTTCCAAGATAAGAACGATTGTTCTTATCACGTTCTACTTTAGGGATATCGAAAACATTTTCTATAATTTTTGAAAGCTCCGCCTTAAATTCCTCAATTGTCATTTGAGCTGCTGTTTTCATCGTCATAAAGTATATCCTCCTTTTCGTATATAAATGCAGGGGTGTCTTCCCCTACATATGCCCCTAAGACGTTATATTCCATAAACTCGACAGCATCATCTGAAGTCATCTTGTCACGGCTCATAAGAATGTCTAGGCACTTCCAATAGTCATAAGCTATAACATCTTTACTGCCTGCAATCCTACAAAGACCGATGATAGCCTCGTCAAAGCCGTCTGCTTTTAACATCACACATTGTCCCTAGCTGTTGTTGCCTCATATTCACCACGGCTCATAACGCCATTCACGGTGCCGAGCCACTTTTGCCCACCCGTAGTAGTAAACCTAAACTTTTCAATACGGCGCTCCGCAATTAAATCCCGAACAATTTGGTCAATTGTCCACTGGCCAATGCTTTGAATGGAGGCAGGCGCATCATGGTCCGTCAGTCTTTGAATTATGCTATCAGCGCCCCCTTGCTGACACAGGGCCCGACCACCCGCTTCACATTCCTGAATCCAACGGAACATAGCCTCTTTACGAAGTGATGCCTGGTTGCTTTGCCCCAAGTTGCGAATTTGTTCGGTTCTGTCCTCCAGTAGCCCGGACAATGTACTCCGAACAAAACTTCGGATATCCCGGTTTGCAGGTCCGTTTGACTTTACAATAGCGCCATCAAAACATCTATTGCGCTGGTATTCTATACCTAAGTCATTGCATCTACCGCGAGCTGTTTTCTCATCCACTTGCCAGATAGCAAACGCACAACGCACGCCATCAACCAATGCAGACGTACCACGAATTAAATTACGAGCCTGCTCTGGTTTACTGATTACGGTATCATCCTTAACCTTGGTCATGTGGTGACATACAATAACAGCCGAGCCTGTTTCGGTTGCCACGCGAGCTAACAGTCCCGTTAAAGCCGCACCAGCCGCAGGGTCAGCATTTACATCTGCATGGACAAAAGATGCTAACGGGTCAAATACGATAAGCTTCAGGTTTTCCAACTGAATCAACTGCTCATATATCTTCTTGAACTCATCAGTTTCGCTGTAGTCGCCCATTGATTCGCGCAAGATAGGGAATGTACCGCCAACATTTGGCAGCGGTACCACATGCAATTTGTTCGGGTAATCAAAACGCAGACCCGCTTCATCTAATCGCTCAATACGTCTGTGCATCTCAGATTCATCATCTTCTGCTGTGAAGATAACAACATCACCGAATTCCCGAACAATTCCCCCGAAAGCGTTTTGCATTGGCCTGCCCGCCGCAACCTTCATCGCTAGGTCGAGAGTCATCATGCCCTTACCAGCATCACCAGCCGCCGCGAAGATAATCGGAACCCCGATAGGAAACGTGCCGTCAACCAAAAACTCTTGTACAGGCGCATCGCCAGTAAACCGAGATACCAGCAGGCTATCGTTAAGAAGGTTAATACTGCGCCTTGTGTTGCCCGAGCCTTTCTCAATGAACGCCTCAACATCAAAGCCTTCATCAATGGCATCTGCCGCGTCCCACTTGCTTGGCTTATCCACAGGTGGATTAAGTACAGTCACTGAATTAGCATCAGCATCCAGCGCTACTTCCCGAACAATTTCAGATAAACGCTTTCCGGCGTCATCATTGTCAGGCCAGATAATCAGGTCCTTGCCCCGAAGTGGCGTAAAGTCAAACTTATCTACGTTCTTACGGGTAAGGGCGCCTGCTCCGCCAAGGGTACAGGTCGCTGGTATGCCTGCATCTATCAGGGCTTGAGCGCACTTCTCGCCCTCCACCCACACAACTCTTTGCTCTTCTAAGATGTACGGAATGTTGTACAAAGGGCGAACATCAGGCGCCTTCGGATATGACACACCTGGAACCCAAGGTCTGAACTCTTTCTTGCCGTCAATATCATAACGCCGAACAGATACTAAAACCTCGCCGTCTCTGCTGATATAATCCCACTGCCCGTTGTGAGCTGTATTTATATCAATGCGAACCTTTTCTACTGTAGGCTCTGGCGGGGGTGTACTGTTGCTCTGTTGCTGTACGCCATTGCCAACTGGTATCTTGTTAAGATTTAAACCGCCTTCTGTACGCCACGCTGGGTTGATAGGAGCTCGAGGAACCGTATCATCACTGATATACTTTCCGAACAATTCTTTGATTTCAGGCAAGCGCATCCCCCGTGCTGCCATCAGGATTTTAACGATACCGCCAACACCCTCACCGCCATTAAAGTCTTGCCCACGCATAAAGTCTGGGCTGTTCTGGTTGATATTTATTTTCAGGCTCTCGCCAGCTTCACCAGCTAGTGACCCGATAAAGAAGTCGCCCCCACGAACTTTCCCATTAGGATATGTTTCAAGCAGTATTTCCACCTGAACTGAGCGAGGAACATCGCGGCTAATTTTTTCGACTAAATCATGCGCCGTACCAGATTTAGTATTGTCAAACCTTATCACACTCATTATATTGTACCTTGAGACTAATTGTTTTCCTTTTTCTGCATTGGTTTCGTTTCACACTTGAGAGGCCTCTGGCATTTTTGTCAGGGGTCTTTCTTATTATGCCCAACACGTTTTATGAAACTCGCACCACTTGCAAGCGAAGTAATCTGAATTAGCGGCAACACGCGGTAGCATTTCCCCAGCTTTTGTAGCTTTCAATATTTCCACGCCCTTGTCACTTGTTTTCTGCGCCAAATCCTTATTAAACGGAATTAGCTCGTAATAAATCTCACTTGTATCTTTATTCATCACGGTAAACAAGGCCGGATTTTCCGTTAAATCCATGTAAGCCTGATACAAAGCAACCTGTGCTGCATATACAGGATTAGCTTCATGCACGCCTTTCCGAACAAATTCACTGAACTTTTTGCTGTTGGCTGACTTACACTCCCACAGAAACGGGTAGCGCATCGGCACGGGCCCGGCAGTAATAACGCCGTCTATATGCCCTTTAATTTGGTCGTCAGCTACAGCAAACCCGAACTGCTTGCCTTGACTGTCATGCGTCTTTAATTCGAACCCTGCGTTCCTTAAATAGCCAGCAATCAAGTCCTCAATGAAATGCCCCATATCGAAGATACGCAGTGTCCGCGCTGGAAACTCTTTATCCTCATCTGTGGGTGTTTGCATGTAACGGTACTGAACCTGTCTTGAACAGGCACTGCCAAGAGAGGAGCCGCCTAAATACTTTCGCTTTGGCTGCTCATCATTCTTGTCGCATATGGCCTTATCTATGTTGTAAGCTATTAGCTCTATAGCATCAGAATGGTATGGGGTCGTTGAAGTCGTCTTGGGCGTTAGAACTGGTGACACTCTGTTCAAATTCAAGAAGCCCTTGTTCTGTAAACTCATCTCTAATATCCTTCATTTTCTGAACATAAGCTACCACTCCCAACACCTCTTCTTTTGTTAGGTCGCATAGGCGCTTTTCCCAACCAATATCGCCGAACAAACGGGCCATATTAGATAGATTGTCCTGTTCTTCTAGTGAACTGTTATCCCGTCCGGGATTATTATGTTGCATAATTCTGTGCCCTCCACTTGCAACTCTGGGTTCTGAAATGTCACATGGTACACTTCATCATCTCCAACAAACATACACGCTACACCAGATGTAAAGCTGAATGAATGCTTGCTTGCCGAATCCTCTATAAAAACTGCCATTGCGTCAAGAATTTCTTCATCTTCGGCGCCCTCATCAACGCTCAAAAACCCATCAATGGTTTCGGACTTTTCGTCCTCAAAGAATAGCGTTAGATTGATTTCAACTCTCATCTACTGCTCCAGTGAGCTTGCACGTTGACACAAATCTTCATATGTAACTTGCTTAGATTTGCCTGTAATTTCCTCTTTTATATCAGCATCAACAAAGGCCCCATCAGGACAAATATCGTCCCATTCTTTCATGCGCTGTAAATGCTCTTGCCTTTTTCTTCTTAATGTTTTTTCTGTATCTGGCATTTTATAACTTCCGTATCAAATCTTCTAAAGTAATTAAGAAACCCTGGGACGCATTTCTGTCCCCGCCACGCATGATATGTCCATTTTCATACTGCTCATTACATAATGTTGTGAGCCTGTCTTTTGATATAATTATGACCACACCTGTAATTAAAACAAAAGCCCAAAAATCTGACTGCGTTGTTGTTATGCCGGACGGTTTGCCGCGACATTCAAATTCAACAAACACGCGCCCAGACTTGTGAGCTATCTTATCGTGCTTCACCTCTACCTTTTTATTCTGTAGCAAGTCACCGAGAAATTGTTCGGCAACCTGACCTACTAAAAGGTCGTGGCTAAAATCATTATTATATAGCATCCTAAATCCCACTTTGAATGCAAGGGTGGGTGGCTTTACGGCACTCGTGCCACCCAAACGAGCTAACAGCCAAACATGAGGTCGCCGTTAGTACGCCTTTAACTTGGAAACAAGTGTATATAACCTAGAACTTGGGCACAACACTTGTCGATGTGATTTTCATGTCACTGTTTGTTGACTGAACGCCGTTCTTGTAATTAATCCAAGTACGGGCAAGCAGAATAGTCATAACGTCAGGCATTACCTTGTTTCGGTTTGCCACTCTGATTTCAGTTAATGTATGAAGAAGTTTGCGAACAGGTGAGCGGACGCCTTTCCCGTAACCAGCCGCCAAATCATCTAAGAAGTTTTTGGCCTTTTCCAAGTCACCAGAATCTGAGGCAATGTAAAACAAAGCTGACAGAGGCGGAACAGGAATAAGTGTATTCCTCTTTGCCACTTTCGCTAACTTAATGGAAAGCTCTAGCAGGGTGGTATTCACTTCTTCATTATAATAGTTTCTCAAATCATCATTCGTCATGCGAATATGCTTTGTGTTTGCGCGGCATTCTTTATACGCAACGATGTGGCGGATAACGGCGCCAGTCAATGATGGATACGGCGTACCCATAATAGTGAACACATCCATGTTTGACCTGTTTGAGCCAACATCCATATGAATGAAGCTGTCAGGCTCAATGCCAAAGATAGCATGGGTCTTAAATGGCTTTCCAGCCCTCACACATGCGCTCAATCGGTTCTGGCCATCCTTCAGGTGCCCATCTGAACCAAAGGCCAGTGTGGCATTTGTAAGGGACCAATTGTTTGATGCCATATCTTTTGCATAAACAGCAATCTTCTGAGTTTTCTTTTTGCGGTTCCCAATGTTCAGGTGCTCAAGAATATACTCAGCCAGCTTTGGCGATACTTCGATGATGCGAGAGTTTTGTGGTGGTGATTTAATAAGCGACTCCAAATTACCAATCTGTTCGCTTACACTCATGGCAGAACTAATCTGACGTTGTTTTGATACAATGCTTGTTAGAGGCATTTTGTCTATCCATACCGCCCTTCCGTTTGTATGGCGGCCCTTCTGATATTGCTATGTTAAGGGAAGAAGAGCCCGGCCTAGCAACAAAGCCGGGCCCTTCTTTCAAGGTGAACTGGAATAGGTTCTATGCTTATAGAGAACCACGCTCGCTTGCCACCTCTATCTCTGGAGACGCACAGCTTTCGCTGTAATCCTGACTTCCAGAAAATTCTTGAGAAGGGGACAGGGTAGGAAAAAGAAAAAACCCCTGCCCCCTAAACCTTATTTCTGCGCCCAAGCTGGTACCACACCAGCCTCTGCGGTTGCTGGCGCCATCGCAGGAGACGCTACAGGAGCCGCTGCTTGCACAGGAGCCGCGCCAACAGACGAAGCAACATAGTCGCTATTGTCTGGTGTAAGAACAACGGTCATTTTGTTCTTTGCATCGTAGCCGTTCTGCGCTGGCTCTACACCAACCAAGAAGGAAAATTCCATGCCTTGCAGAGCTTGAATGCCAGCGATATTGCGCTTTTGCTGGGCTTCTGGGCTCATGTCAGCACCCTTCAGGTTATGAATACTGTCAACCATACGCCGAAGTGTTTCAAGGCCAATATTACGGGCTACAGGAACGCCGCTAGAGTCTAGCTTGTCACCATGCACGAACAGGTTATGCCATACACGCCGCTTGTCGAACTGACCGCCGATAATGGTAAATTCCATCGGGCAATACACTGCGCTTGATGACATAGACTTCTTGAACAGATAGCCTTGACCAAACTCAGGCATCTCTGCGTCACCGCCTAAAAGGTTGATGATTGCACGAACAGGTGTTTTGTCTGGCATAAGCTCTAGAGGCTTTTGTTCGCTACCAGTTTGGATTTCATTAAGATTAAGCATTTTCTTCTGCTCCATTCATTTCACTTGGGTTTACAAAGTCCATAGGACGTTCATTTTGTGGTGTACCACCACTCATCTTCTCTAGAAGCTTGCCAAGATGCGGCTCTTCTAAAGTATCTAATCTGCCAGACCTGTCTTTAGCTGGGTATCCCCACTGGTTCAGTGTCTGACACACAAATGCGCGATATGGGTTTCCGTTATCGTCTGGCATAAGAGCCATCGTGATAACTTCATCCACAATGCCTGGCAACTCGCGTCCAGTCTTTGAGCCTTCAATTTGCAACTCATAAGTCTGCCGCCCATACTCGTCTGTCTTTTCATCCAGAATGCCAACAAAGATTACATTCTTATCGCGGATGTGTTGAAGATGAGATAGCCATGACATCATTTCACGCCCTTGCATACCATATGCCGCGCGAGTATCCAGCTTGCCAGTACGGTCTGACTTACACTCAGGCTGGTTCTGACAATGCGTGAAGCACAGGCGCCCTGCTACGGTAATTGAGTCAACAAAGATTGTGTCATACTTAGACAAAATATCTGCTGGGTTTCCGTATGTCTGACACACATAATCGTAATGTGCCTGACTGTAGGTTGCGTCCTCGCCCAGAGAAGGGTTAGGACCACCCAAGAACACCGCGAAGTCACGGCACTCTGTCCATGTGCGTGGGCGGATAACATCAATAGCTACACCTTCGATAGCCGCATCACCCGCTTCCAAATCCATGAACAATGTCTTGGATGTGTCGAGGGTACGAGCAAGAGAAGTCTTGCCCACCCCTGACTGACCACAGACAACAAGCTTGTGGCCCTTCTTTTCGTTTAGCCGTTGTTCGGCTGTAATAATGTTAAGCATCTTTATCCTCCTCAACATCAATAGACACGCCCTGCAAGTGCACAGTGCGAGCATCACTAAGCGCCGACTTAATTTCTGGCGGTGCCGCGTTATATTTAGATTCTGTAATTGAATATTTTACTTGTGCATAATGACGAGCAGTATCTTCGTCCATACGGTTCAACGCATTTAGAAGCTTGCCCTCATCCCACTCAACACGCTTACGCAAGTTAAGCTTAACTTTGTAATCACCATCATTAAAGCTTACGCTACCAAAATCCCTGCCTGTTTGACGCAAGGTTTCTTGACCGCGTTCTAAGTAACGCTCTTCAAGCTCGCTTTTAATGAATTTGATTTTTTCTTGTGCATCGACAATGACCCTATCAAGCTCTGACTTCATCATAACAAGCTCTGACAAGGATGCTGCCGATACAGATGACACATCTGTATTCATCGGTCTTTACCTCATGTTTTGTTTCGTAGGCTGTTAAACTACTTACAAGCAATCTAGTAACTGATGAAACAAGTGTCAACAATTATTTTTTAGAAATTTTTATATCAATGCCATTTACGGCCAGCATGAGCTTCTTTTTTAGGCGGAAAACATCGGTTTCAACGCCCTTTGCGTCCTCTACAATAAATTCATCTACACCGTCTTTATTGGGCTTGTAATAGGTATAGTCGGCTATGTATGCACATATTTTTTGACCATCTATGACAATGTTAAAGCGCACCTGTCTTTCAAGTTTGCTTATCTCATTGTTCTCCTGCATCTTCCATAGTTGACCGTATCTTTCTGCTTCCCATTTGCTGTCAAACTTCATGCCCATGAACTCGGTCTTTTTGGCGCCGAATTTGTTGCGTTTCCCATAAAACCCTTTATTATATGGCATTATATGTTGCCCTTTCATTGGAGTAAGTTATGCCTGGAGTTAATCATAAATCAATCGGCATAGATTTGAAAACCTATACCAAGCTAAAAAAGATGTCAGAGGATGAGCATAGAAACATTCGTCAGCAGATAGGCTTCTTGGTTAGCAATGCTTATAAAGAAAAGTATGGCGACCCTATGGTTGCCGCCTCTGGCATCGCCTCAGTTGGACAAAAAAATAGCGTCTAAGCAATGCTGCAAAGAACGCTGTTCCAAATCATCTTTATTAAATTTTGTTGGCGATATGCGCTTTGTTACCTGACCTTTTAAGCACTCTACTGGCTTGAACAAAACGCGCTCCGGCTCTATCGCAACCAAAGCAACTATATCGCACTGCTCTCTTGTTAGAGGCCTCTTCTTGCCGCTGTGAGAGGTGGCGAACTGATACCCCATGTGATTTTTTGCAGCCCCTCCCCTTCCCTTTAAAACGCTGGACTTTACCTGAACGCGCAACAAAGTTTCTTCATAATTAATAATTATATCAACCGTATCCAGATTGACTATTTGACAAGAGTATCCAAGCTTCATTAAGCGAGTCATACAAATATGCTCTCCTAACTTACCCGCCTCAAAATTATTCAGCATCTCCCCCCCGTTGGAAGTGTGAAATTTATTTCTTGACAATACACTTATATTATGACCTTAATGTTATAAGGGCGCAACTTTTTGTGGAGATATCCCATGATACAAGAAGGTGATGGTACAATGGCGAGGCTATTAGATTATGGCATGTGCCCAAAGTGTGAAACAGAGATGCAATTTAAGTCTGACGGTCTTGAAGAAGATTCTATGGTTTGCCCTGTGTGCAAGCTAGAGATGCTGACGCCAAGGCATAGTGAGATGGAAATTGTTGTAGAATTGGAATAGTTATGTTTACGGCAATTGTCTTGGCCTGTCACATTGTTAATGCAGATGCTTGCATTAAGCTTGTGGACAATAGGGGCCCGTATAAAACAGAGAAGAGGTGTGAGGAGCGAATTGAAGAAATGTTAGCTTCTGCCATCCGCATTCATGTACAAGACGGCTCACCTTTCTTGCCAAAAGAATTTGTGTGTCGCTACACACCTTCTGCTTGACAGGTTTCACCCTGACAGCAATCATCAATGATGCAATCGCAATTTACGCACTGCGTATGACCATGCACATACACTGTCTTTAGTGGCTCACTGCAACGCGGGCAACGGCGGCAGTGTTTTTTTGTTGGTGCGGGGCCTGTAGTCGCCTCAATCTTCGGTATCATTTGCTAAAGCCCTCATTCTTGCTACTAAGCGCCGTGCGCGATTTGGGACTTGCGTGTACCACTTGGAATCTACCATCTCGTCCGCTGCGGCGTTGAACTCTCGCGCATTAACTCCCGCTTTCATGCCTTTGAACTTTGACAGACGCGGGTAGCCAAGGTTGAACATCATGTTCGCAATGATAAGCTGGCACTCTTCTGGCAAATCATTCCAGTCTGAGTACAGCCTGTGGCAATCATTTAGCGTTACGGCGATATCAAGCTTAAACACATTGTCTACGCGCTCTTGCTCAATGACGGTGCCAACAGGTTTGCCATATTCTGGGTCATCTTTTTTAATCAAGTGACCAATTCCAAATGTGGGCAAATTTAGGTGGTCCAAATATATCTCGTACTTGCAGCCCTCATCAGAAGCAAGCTCCTGACGTAGCTGGTCTATAGTCGCTGATTTCATTTTATGGGTTTCCTAACAGTCCGGCTGTGGCGCCGCGAATACCAAGGGCCTGCGCTACACCTGGGCTTTGTGCTGCCTGCTGCCTTAAATTGTTCGGGGCAGCGGGCGCTGGTTGAACTGGCTGCGGAGGCATAGCAGTAGAATTGTTCGGGATTTGAGCCTGAACCTGGCTGCTCAAGTTCTGTATTTGCTGGCCAAGACCAGAAGAATCGGCAACTGCTCGCAACTGTTGTTCGGCTTCACGGGCGCCTTCTTGAGCTGATTGTGTTGCGCCTTGAGCTACCAGCATACCCATTGCCTTGGCTATGGATTTGCCAAGCTCTTTTGGCTTCACATCTTCGCCCTTGAGGCGCTTGTAGTCTTTTAATATTTGGTCGTAGTGAGGCGCTGAAGTAAAGAACCTACCCATCAAAGAAAGCTTTGCTAGAACGCCTAAGTTTTCTAGCGGGCTGGCGGCTATGTTCGCCGCAACCAAGTCACCGCCAGGGGTTGTTCTAGCATTGAACTCTAATATCTTCGCAAACTGCGCCATGTCTTTGCCCATCTTTTCACCAAAGATAGCTTGCAACTTACCACCTTTATCAGCGTCCATCAGTCTGGTCGCAAACGCTTTAAGGGTCTTGCCATCAGTAGTAAGCGTGCTACCAAAGTCAGCAATGAGGCGCTCCATATAGTTGCCCTGAATTTTCTTTAGAGCTTCTTCGTTGCCTTCAAATGCGTTCAGTATCTGCTTTATCTCAGATGCAGTTGTAGAGCTGTTTGCAATCAATTCAGCAGCTTCAATGGGTGCGCTCTCTAAGCTGCCATCAGATAGCTTTTTGAAAACTCTGTTTTTCATGTTGTCATGCACTGACCTTTGCGCGGCGACAAGAGCTTCTAAAGTATCCTTCATGTTTGCGCCTTCAGGCAAATTGGCGACAAGCCTATCCACATCAGCTTGCTTCATGTTGGAGATAGATGTTTTTTCTATGTCATCAGCAAGCTTTTTTATCCTTCCGGCGTCAGCGCCAAAGAGAACATCAGCCGTTCTGCCTAAGTCTCGTATTGATTTAGCAAACGCCCCAGCCTTAAATGCCGATGGGTCAAAGTCATTTGCTTTGGTTAAACCAGAGCTTGTTAACGCATCGTTGAGCCACTGACCAGAAATCTTCTTTCTGAACTCTTCAGACGCGCCCTTTTTAGCTTCTTCTGGCAGACCATATTCTACAGCGCGTAGGGTTCTCGCCAGTGTTTTAGGGTCGTCCTTCTTGATTATCTTATCAAGAGCAACGTCCTTTACGCCAATGCTTTCACCGTTTGCAGCCTTTCTGGCTAGATTTTTAATAACTCCCGCGCTTTCAATATCCTCAAAAATCTTGATACCTTTAGCATACATATCTCTGGCAGGCTCTATAGCCTTGGATGCGTTCATAAGAATCTTTGCAGCGTTGGCTGGAACAGCTTCGCCAAGGGATTCAAGAACTGTGTCTACATTGTTAGCAGATAGCTTCATGTCTATCTTGCTTATTAAATCACCTATTTGACCGCGCTCTTCGTCCTTCACTGACCGAGAAAGAATGTCATTTAAAGTTTTTCTAGCCTTGTAAAGCTGAGTAAATGATGCTTTGTCTTTTCCTAAAGATTTAATTACATCAATTGCGGCACTAAGATTTGGTTTAGTGCCGCCTGCCAAAGCCGCCGCTTCAAATTCCCGCAAGCCCTCTGCGGCGGGCCTTCCCACGCTAGCTGGTATCCCATTTATAGTTTCTCTCAAATTACCAATATTAAATATTTTTTCTGAGCCAAACGCGCTTTCTAAAGCTTCATCAATGGGCTTAAACGCTCTTGTCATTTCTTCATCAAATGAGTTTCTTGCGCCAACCAAAATGTTGAAAACGTCATCTTCTAGGTTCATATTCTTTTCTGCGGCGGCGCCCATAGTCTCGCCAACGCCACGAAGGTTCTGCAATATAGCTCTTTGCAGCTCTTCTTCTTTAGCCAGAAGGCGCTTTTGCTGAGCAGACACGCCCTCGGTCAATATGCTACCCGCTTCGCCTGACGACACATCTTCAAAATCTTTTCTGAACTCGGCTAGCTTGTTTTGCATAACATCGTTGTTTTGCTTCAAGCGAGTTGATGAGCCCAGAACTTTTTCTGCAATGCCTTGCTGTCTTGAAAGCAACGATGGTGCGCGAATTGACGATAAAGTAGGGAAAATTCCCATTTCCATAGACTCGCCCGCAACTTCCAACTCTTCTTTGGTAAGACCCCTGCCTGCGCGAGTGGCGCTAGTAACGCCCCTTCCAAGCAAGCCAAAGGCACCAAAGGTTGCATCAGTCAAAAGACCAGTAACAAAATCACTTTTTACGTCTTGAGCCACCTCTTCGGCAGTTTGTGTTTGCACGCCTGCCAAGGCTTCAATGCTTTCCTCTATAGCTTGTGTACTGCCAGCGCCAAGACCCGCGCCTAAAGCTCCGCCAATAAATGTACCAAGGCCAGGAGCTACTGCGGTTCCGAGAGCCGCACCTTTAATGCCGCCATAAACAGCGGCACCAATTTCAGGTACTATTGCAGCCATGTCAGCAAAGTCGTAGCGGCTAAACCCGCTTTCATCAATAAGGGTAGGTTGAGTAAGCTCTAGGCCTAGCTTCTTGCCGCCCTCTGGAGTAATAGCGAGGCGCCCTCTATTGTCACGGGTATAGTCCGTTTCGGTCATGCCGTACAGTTTTTTAAGCTGTGCTTCTTCATCACCAGGAGTTTCGGCAGCCGACAGCAATGCACGCAATTTTGCGTCCTTGATTCCAGACTCTGTGTCGAACATTTGTTCGGGTTCTGCTGATGAACTGCCAGACAAGGGAGCCTTGCCAGATTTTCTATTTCTTATGATAGAGGCAATTTTGAACTTTTCTTCTGCTGTTGGCTCATCCCCTTTGAACTCAAACTTTAGAGTTTCGCTGGGTAGCTCTATTAAATACTCGCCCATAACAGCACCTTATGAAATTTTAAAAACTGTAACGCCATCTTCTGTTTTTGTTGGCAAGGCGTTCCGACCCACACCTATAGAACTCATTGCCGCCTCGTTGATAACTTCTTGAACCTTATCATAAGAAGCAGGATTGAGGTACCTGTCTTTATCTGTCAGTTCAATCAAAGACCTTTCAAGCGCATCATTTGCTGTTAAGAAAATGCCTTTTGTTTCTTGAAGTCTGGCAATGGCTTCTTGTGGGTTTGTGAAGAAATTTAACTGACCCAAAGAATTCATTAAATTGTTGATGTCTTGGTTAGATATGCCGTTACCTGTTTCTTGGGTCAGGAATCTTTTATACTTGGCAATTAATGTTTTAATAACGGAATCAAGCTCTGTTGCTTTGTTTAGTTCTGTCTCGTAGCCTTTAATACCAGTAGCCTTTAAGAAGTTGTCAACGGCGCCTTTAGCTTGGGTCAGAGTCACCCCTTCGCTTCCTATCTCTGTAACAAGGCCAATCGCCCTATCAATTGACGCGATTCCGTCAAGAGAGTCTGCATAACCTTTTGCAATCATAGCAGCGTCACTTTCTGGCTTTGTGAAAACTTCTAGACCGTCAACTTTTCTATTCCCGATATGAAGCTTAATATCAGGCTTGCTTCCTAAAGGTGTGTAAGCTTTTTCTTGGCTAAATTCAAACTCTAATCCAGTTTTACCAACAGCTTCTGGTACTTTAGTAGGATCTGGTGATACTGATACAGTTACAAATACCATGATGGAAAACT
>Ga0098045_1000348_pt1 | contig 19100 bp, 21 predicted proteins | sample 11_taG_FD_77071 | JGI IMG/M metagenome (GOLD analysis project Ga0098045, IMG submission 77071) | Marine viral communities from the Subarctic Pacific Ocean - 11_ETSP_OMZ_AT15265 metaG | ecosystem: Environmental > Aquatic > Marine > Oceanic | place: Pacific Ocean | collected 2015-01-16 | reverse complement strand
GCGGCTACTAAATCAAAGAATGCAACCGTACCCGATTTAGTCCTAGCTTTCTCTCTGACCTTATCCATTAATGCGGGATTGTTAACTGCCGCGACTAATACATTTGGATTACGCCAATCTACACCCTCTTTATCTAATTCTCCGAGAAATTCCCCGACATACTCCATTACAAATGAAGCAAGTCCCGCGTTCATTCTGGCACCCCATAAAGCACCTGTTGCGGCTCCTCCACCAGCTGTAAGCGGGTTAAACCCAGCCGATCCTATGGCTAAACCGGTACCGGCTCCCACACCTACTGTAGCCCCTAATCTTTCGGCATCAAAGTATGAGCTACCAAAACCTACGATAGTTTCGGTGATAAGCTCGGGTATTGCTTCAAAGTTACTAAATAGGTTTCCGAAGGCTTCAAGCAGTCCTTCGGATTCTGCCATGCCGAATTTTTTAAAAGCGTGAGAACCTTCGAGAGATTCCATTTGCTCCATTATAGAAATTAATTCGGAAGCTTTATCCGTTCCAAATTCCTGCCAGCCGTCCAATGCAAAAGCGAACTCTGAGGCGTCATCCAAAAGACTACCTCTGGTAGCAGAATCTCGGAGATGCCCAAAATAACTCTTAGAGCGACCCCTTTTTAAAAGCTCTTTTGAAAACCCAAGTTGAGTTACGGATTTTACAGCTTCATCATAATTAAGTTGAGCAAGCTCGCGTATCTCTTTGGCTTTAGATATACCTTTTGATTCCTTGTTTTTAGCGTAGTTTACTTCGGCTTCTTGTAAGCTAGTAAAAGCCTCACCGAAATTCTCAATAGCTTTAGCTGCAATTACACGATCTTCCCCACCAAGAGCTTCTTGTGCACTAGCTATATCTACACCTTTATATTGATTAAAGCCGTCTTTCTTTAATTTATCTATATGCAACGCCTCTTTCTCTGCCTTACTAAGATAGATTGAGTGGTTAGCTAACCGACCTAAAACGGAATACATTAAACCCCGATCGCGTAACTTTGTCTCCTGGTCAAAAGTTTTTATATCTCTTGCAAGTGCGGCTTTACCTTCTTTCTTTACAGCCGCCAACCTGCGACCTTGGATCTTTTGATGTTGTTCCTCTTCCCGGTTACCCTTGTGCATAACCAGGTTAGTTCTAGGATCAACCTTGTCCTGGTTTAAAAGCAGACCCATAGGAGAATACTTCGGATCTTCGAATTTAGTGGAATCTAAAAGTTTATTAATTGAATCGGCGGAAAGATTCTTTCCCGGGTTTTCTTCCTTCCACTTATTTGCAGCTTCTCGCATACCAAGGGGCAAACTTGTAAATGCGTCGGTCATCCCTTTCTTTCGAGCTACTGAATTCTCATGAGCTCTAAAAGCATGGTCGTAATCTTTACGCATACGGTCATGCTTTGCTTTTATTAATTCAAACCTTTTCTTACCTTTAAGTTTTTGCTGTGCTCTAAGAAAAGCCGTATCGTCACCAAACCATTTAGTATCACCTTCGGCTACTCTAGCTTCAATATCGGCATAATCACGGCCTATTGCATCAAATGCTTTGTCTACTTGATCGAACTTTGTAGTAGAGAAGTCGGAGCTCTTAAAAGTCTCACCACCTACTACATTAAAATCTTCGGCGTAGCTCTCGTCGAAATACGGGCTAAACTTAGTTGAGTAAAAATCATTTAAAGCCTGCTCTTTTGTTTCGGATATACTTTTGTATCGTTTGACACCGTCACTAAGAGTTTTGAGGTCGTTTTCAAATGTTTGTATATCTTTATAAGCCTGCCTCTGTTGTTGAGGAAGCTCTTGCGGGACAGGATCCTCATAACGCTGAATTTCGCCATGCAAAGGCTGTGGTCGAAGAGGTCTTTGATAATTTTTAAAACCTAAATCGTCCTGTTCTTTCTCGGGTTGGTACTGGTCCTTGCCGAGATCTAGATCATCGAGAGCTCCCATTTAATTTAAATGAACGGGTTTACTATGTTATTAATTCCTAAGCGTCTGGCTTGTTTTTCTCTGGGTAGTTTTTCAAATTCACGCATGGCGTTATCACTTAAGCTACCGCCTGGTCCATACTGAGGAGCTTCGAAACTGGGTCTTGGATTGGACATATCATTATCTAATATCTCCCTTCTTTTTGTTTCCATTCTGGCTGCTGGACTGACCCTACCTTCGGGAAATAAAAAGTCGTCGTGTTGTTTAGTTTGAGCTGGGTCTAAACCTTTTCTCCAATCGTGATAAGCTCTGTCGGCTGCTGCTACATTCCCATATTTCGGGTTTGTATGAAATGTGGGACCTCTACCGCCTGTTCTGTCTAAAATGTCCTGATTAACACCTTCACGAAGAATGTCGTCAGCACCAAATCCGGTTGCTTGCATACGACCTCTCCAGTCCATGTTATCTAAATCTCTCTGACGCTTATAATCGTCGATATCTTGTTGGTTTCCTGTGAGAGGATTGGGGCTGATCTTATTATGAGACATAATTTTACTATTAATAAAATTATCTTTCTCAGCGGGGTGCATGTTTTTCCATTGATTTTGCATCAATGTAAAGTCATTACGAGCCTTCACCATACCGGGAGAATTTGGCCCACTAATATCTATTCCCATTCTTCCGTAGTGATCTCGGATAGAGTTAAAAAGCAACTCGGTCTGAGTTATAGGTCTTGCCCTACCTTCGGGAGTTGAATGTGATCTTGGTGAAGACGCAACTGCTGGCTTTTCCATTGATGGAGCCGGAGCCGGAGCCGGAGCCGGAGCCGGAGCGGGCTGTTTTGGTTCAAAAGGGTCTGCTGGTGGTACATCCACTATCTTGTCGGAATAGTCGGGGATATTAGGATCATTAAGCGGACCCGTATTTACTAATTTATCCGAATAATCTTTAATACTTGGGTCGTCTAACGGACTCGCGTATACTAACTTATCCGAATAATCTTTAATACTCGGGTCACCGAATTGAGCGGGAATTATTTTACTTGTATAATCCGGGATAGTGTCATCATCAAGTAGGGTGGACGGGCTATTTACTATTCTGTCTGAGTAATCTTTAATACTCGGGTCACCAAATTGAGCGGGAATTATTTTACTTGTATAATCCGGGATAGTGTCATCATCAAGTAAAGTAGATGGCATTACTTTATCTGAGTAATCTTTAATACTTGAATCATTAAAAGGAAAAACATCTACTATTTTGTTTGAGTAATCGGAACTAACTGGAAGACCTTTTTTACCAGGGTTAGGATTTTCTTTGGGTCTCATAGGAACCTGTACTCCCGGATCCTCCGTATTCAATAAACCGGCGTCCGACGCCCTTTGAGCTGCTGAAAAAGCGTCATTTCCTAAATCTACACCATCCGTGGATTTCGGCATACCTAGTATACCTTTTACTGCATCTAAATCTTGATTTGTTACTTCCTGATCTCCGGGCATTGGTGGTCGAATTGCTCTGCCCTCAAACTCTTTGAGTATGTCTTCGGGAGATTTGCCGTTTTTTAAATAAAGATCAATCAAGCCTTTAAACCTATTTTCATCAAAAACCATGTCTTCGGGAAGTTTTCCGGGTGCAGCCGCCATAGCGGCACCTCTTTCACCGACGGGGCCAGCGACACCTATGTCGTCTAAACCTATTGGTCTTTTATAATCTTTTGGTGGTGTATAGCCTGCGGTTTGAACTACATCTCCCCCTTCTTTTGCTAAGTCATCTAAATACTTTTTAACCTGAGCATCTTTTTGATCTTTAATCTGCTGTTGCTCTGGGTTGAGTCTGCCACTCATAGCATAACCCTCATTCGTTAAATCGATCGGGGCTTTAGGTAATGCTTCTCGCATTCTAGCTTCGGGTGTGTCTTCTAAAAGCCCTTTTTTGATTAAATTATCCTGGCGTCTTTTGTTTTCATTATTTACGGAACGGACACCACTTGCCCGGTAAGATTGCCGTGCGGCTGCTTTTTCGGCATCCCCTAATGCGGCATAGGCTCCGTAGCCCATATTTTCATCGTATTTACCTGCTATAATTTTCTCTCTTCGATTAAACTCCGACTCATCTTCTAAGGCTTGCTCACGCATTCTTTTAGCCCGATAATCAAGGTCCGAGTTATGCTTGAGAGCGGGTAAATTTGGCATTTTAGATCCCGAACCGCCTTTTCTAGGTATTACGAGATCTGCTCTTCTGCCTCGTACTGCTCCCTCTATTATTTCTTGATTTGTCTGTGGTCGGTTTTTCTCGTCTCTAAAAGCGGCAGGTTTAGCGTTAGCCTCTTTCATGTTCTCATTCTTGGCTATTTCCGCAGCTTCAAAAGGATCGTTTGGATCTAATACTTTTTCCTCACCGGCGGGCTCGTTAACTTCAGGCTCATCAATGTCTTTTGCCTTGGGAGCTTCTTCGGCTTTAAGATTTTCGTGTTGTTTGGCAGCTTCGTCGACGGGTTGGTCTTCGTCTAGAATATCCATAAAGTTAGCCATACCATCCTTTTGAGCGGCTCTTTTTTCTTTAAGAGAGGCATCCTTTTGGATTGCGTCAAATTCGGCTTCTTCTTCGGGTGTTAATGTCCCATTTACAAATTTTTCAAACAACTCTTCTTGTCTTTTTAAAATATCTTTTGCCATTGGATTACCTTAATTTTAATTATTTACTACCTCAACCGCTTGTAATTATGTTTAATAGATCCTAAAGGAACCCTCATAAAACCATCGGGACACATCAAACTTGGGTTTTTACGAAGCATCCGGTTTGTGATCTGTTTCTTCTTCGGGCCTTTGAATGTGGAAGCGGACTCCATGTTATATAAGCAAAGTGCGGCGGCTAATACATGATCGTCGTGGTGACCAGGAGCGGCTTCGGGTTTACCTTTATCGTTAATAACGAATACCTTCATCTCCTGGAGTATCCCTTTATCGGGAATATCAAAATTCCTATCCATCAATTCCGATGCCATATGGTCAATTACCGTCTTTCGGGTGATTTTATCAGTCTGCCAACCGTAGAACTTTTCAACCATACCGGTGGAGTTGTTTACTTTTCGCCTTTGGTAAACATGCACACCCGCCTCAAGCAGATATTTAATTATAGCAAGACCACTGTTGTTGACTTCGGGTACAACAAAAGCACCTCCGTACCATTGGGCTGCCGCCTGGATCTCTTCGGCTAATACTCCGATATCCACACGGGAGTGATGTACAGCTACCATACGGGCTACATGCCAATCACCGTGCCAATCCTCATAAGGAGCTTTCCAAACCTGAACGGAATGGTAGTCGGGATCGGCTGCGAGACCCTGCATTTGCTGATCCTCACCAGTGCAAGTGTCCACTCCGATTATATACTTAGAGTCAGTCTCAGGCTCATCGTAAATATTCCACCCACCTACTCTATCTAAATTGAATGAAACTGACCCGTTATCTTGTAGGGACAGATTTCCTGTTCTGAAATGCTGTTTCTCCGCCGCATCAGCCATTTCCTTTAATACTTCCATTTGAAAGCGAGGTCGGGATGACATTAAGAAACATTCTTCGGGATCGGACGGGTACTCCTGTCGGAACTTAGAAACATCACCATTACATTTGTCCTGAAGAGTTCTCCTTCTCCAATGCATCTGCTCCCAATTTACATCGAAACGCTCGACTTCGGACTTTTCATCATCGGTCATGGTATCCTTGAAATCCTGAAGCTCTTCTTCGGATTTGAAAGGAATTTCGGAATCTTCGAACTCCCACCATGCGGCGAATATCTTCGCCCATTCATTGTCTTGAATCCATGTATTGTAAAACCAACCAGCTGGGCCATTTGGTGTAGAGTCGGCAACAACCAAAGATACATTGTCACCGTCGTACAAAGATTGTAGATAACCAAGAGCTGGGTCTTTTTGGCCAGTATTCGGCCAGAAAGCAACCTCGGTCATGTTACCTACCTGAATCGTTCCACTTCGACCTGCGTTTTTCGATCCGGCGGTTTCTTTTCCGTAGACGCTTTTGCTGATCAGCTTGATCGCGTCTGCGAGACTTCCACCGTCCTCGAGGTTTGTTCCTGTATCGTTCCAGGGGAACTCGTCGTTTTCCGCATATCTCCGGTAAATCTCGAAAACCTTGTCCGAGGTTCCCGCTATATCCCCCATCAGTGAGCCCGCTAAGTTCTCGTGCTTCCTCATGTGGTGGTATGTCAGAGCTTGAGCGCATGTGCTCGCCCCCTTCTGACGAGGCTTTAATATGATCATTTTGCATGGTTTTTGCTCTAATTGACACTTTCTATAATGAGCAAACATACGCTTTTGAAGCGTGTTCGCTTTAGGTTTAATATCCTTACCCCTTTTGTCCTTAATAACCGCAAATGTAGAAAACCACACCTCTGGATCGATGCGAATTAAGTCCTGAATTTGGTGCTCTTTTTCGGTCATCAACACTTCCAGCGACGGCGAGCGGCTTTGCCTCTTTCACCATTCCAACTCTTAGACCTTGCGCAAAATGCTTTACGGCGTTTGGCCGCTTTACTTCCCTTTTTGACTTTACCTGTAACCGCAGTTTTTAGCTTGGAACCGGGATTAGCTTTACGATACGCCGCTACCCCTTTTTTTGTCATACCAGCACCAGCTTTTGCGGTGCGGTAATTCGCTCCTTTACCCTTAGTGGTCTTAGGTATGCGCTTACTGGGCTTTCTTTTACTTGCCATAACCTTTTTTCTTTTTGATTTTCTTCTTTCGCTTTGTTCCGCAATGAGTCATCGTTTACTCCTCCCTTTTGATTTGTTAGGTACGCAGTTAGGTACTTTTCTACCGCCCTTACTTTTCATACCGATTGCTTTATACCCCTTCCAACAAGGGTCTTTTTTACTAGATTTTCTCTTTTTTGCGGGCATCTACTTATTCTTCCATGTCGCTCAGATCGATGTCTGATTCGAATTCTACGGTGGTGTCGCAAAAGCGTTCCACTACTTCTATTGCAATTTGAGACATATCAAGCTCGTCGAGGTCGGATTCCTCCCACCAGCGAACGAAAACATTAGATAATTCATGCTCAAACTGCTCTTCGGGTGTTTTTATTTCTTTAGTCATCGTTGTGCTATTGTGGGTTTTTGAAACAGCTTGGAGGGTAAAAGTGGTTTACCGGTTACATGACCGGGGTTTTTGTGCATTTGACTTGTGTGTTGGTACATCTCGCCTGGACTCATAGGAGTGCCGTCGGGTTTTAAAGCGGTCCATTTTCCGTTGATTATTTTGTAATCTACGCCACCCATACTAAATGAACCTTGGGGTTGAGGTTGAGCTTGGGGCTCTACATCGTAAACGGGAGTTTCTGGCCCGTCTTCGAATTCTAATGGTGGGACATAATTATCCTCAAACTCCAACCCGCCTTCAAAAGCCAGCATTTGGGGTGCTAAGCCGAATTCGTCTAGTTCGATGGGTTTTCCGTGAAAAGGTTCGGGCATCTCGCTATCCGGCCTTAGCTGAACAGTTTGAGGTTGGTAGGGCTGTGGATTGGCGTGTCTATCCATAAAATCGCCCCTCTTTCCGGCCTCTTCTAAGACATCAAAATAATTTTTAAGGCTATTCGCGTCCATTTTCGATCTCTATTGGGGCTTCTTTCACTGCTTCAGAGTAAACATCGATAATTTCGGCCAAATCTTGACCGGATTCCTTCAATCTGAGCATGACTTCGGCCGGTGTTACGGTGGTCGTTGTCTCTTTGGTCATTGTAATGTCGTGTCTGGTGGCTGGTTTCCCGAATCCGTACTCCAATGTGAGTCGGGCAGCTGCTAATCTTGTACTATGGTCGGCAACTTCCTCATATTCTACCCCTCTTTCACCGCCTTCGCGGTTCCGACGGACGGTATGGGTGGCTTTCATGCCAGTTCTTAGAACATTAGCTGCACTTGCGAAGTCATCCTCCTCCATAAAACGGTGGATATCTTCTTGCATATATTTTCTGCTAGGTTTTTTTGCCATATGGGTTCCCTAATTACATTTAATTTCGTTTTAGGGTACCCCATCCCCATAGGGGGGTCTATCGGTTGTATATCATCCAAAATCTGAGCTGGTAATCAAAAGCCTAAAGGATACCTACTACCTTATACTATATATACTCAATATCGAGGCTGATGATAGTGTTGGTACCTCGGGGGATAGGGGTGGTGTCTTGGGTCAGATCAGGACTGATGAGGGTCAAGTCAAGGTCAACACTGATGTCAATGTCAATGTTGTGCTTGAGCATCAACGACTTGCGTCATGTTGGTGTGCGGACTCATAGTCTGCATGTGGCTCGAGTCGTCGCTTACCCCCTATAACCCCAAGACCTATTCAAAAAGGCTTTTGCTTAGTGGGGAGGTTTTTAGGCTGTTAAGATCGCAGAGCTTAAGAGACTAAAATAACGGATAAAGATCCCGTCGGTATCAAACTTTTACAAGTTTGTTGAAGACGCTAACAATTGCGAAGCAACTCGATTAAATACCACACAAAAAAACCTCACCTCCATACATGATAGTACGAAGATGAGGCTGAGGAGTTAAAGATTAAGGTTAGGAATACCATAGCCTAATGCATTATGCACTTTGGCTTCGATATTTACGGCAGGCAGGCGTGCTCCTAGCATATCTTGCTGAAGAGACCTGTAGCACTTTGCACTGACTGATCCGATATCAACATGCTGTCTTTTCCCAAGCACATCATTTGCAGATGCACCTTTTTTACTGATTAGGGTTTGGCAAACACGGTAAGTGTTGGGTCTTGTATCGGGTTGTGCAAGACATTTTTCTAGACTTGTTGGCAATCTAGAGAAATCTACACTAGGTATGCTTTCTCTTTTCACAATTCTTTTAACTTGATCGGCATCTAATATGCCTACGGAATTTAAGATTTTTTCACTCATGATAGTAGGTGAGCAGTTGTTATCGCACATACTCAGGTGCTTAATGTTTATGTTCGTTTACAGCTTGAACTCAGGATAGCCTCTTGAGTTCGTGATGATTTTCACTTTGCGTTTGATCTCATCAGCACCCTTTTCACGGTATGCTTGGACAAGGTCATGGATCTGACTGAACAGACCTTCAATAGATTTGGAAGGCTTGGCAGGATAAAGCTCTCCAAGATCAAGCTTTACTATGGATTCTTCCATAAGCCTTTTCATATTATCGGTAGGTATCCATGATTGCGTTACGCTTTTGGATCCTGCTTTCTCCCAATAGAGAACTAGACGCTCTCCTCTTCCACTTTGCTCTAATGAGCTATTCTTTAAGGTGAGAGTATGATTTCCTTCGGGAAGGTTTTGTTGTAGTGTTGGTAATGGCATAGCATTTACTTTCTGTTTTAGGATTTATAAATGAGTGGAGAAGAAGAATTCTCCTCCCTCCTCACAATCGATCCATGCTCGGAACACCACCGTCAGGTGGTCACTTGAGTAACAATTTAAAACCTCCCGAAGGGGACACTTTAATAGTGATGTAGAGATTTAAAACCTCCCGAAGGGGACACTTTGATAGTGATGTAGAGATTTAAAACCTCCCGAAGGGGACACTTTGATAGTGATGTAGAGATTTAATGATGTAGTCTGGTTAGGACATCACCCTGCTATTAAACGCTAGTGACATAATGATAGTAGCTAGCCATGCCATAGAGAAATCCCGCCACCACCTGTTAAGATGATGACGGGATCACTATTATGAGTGAAAAGTTATTCTAGTTTATCAGCTTCGTCTAGTTTATCAGCTTCTTCAGCTAATTTACCCCACATTTCGCTTTCGGCTAATGTTTCGGGGTCGTAGAACCACTCATCAAATGTCATAGCTTTTGATTGAGCCATTGCTTCAGCTAATGTGTATTTTGATATGATGTAATCTGAATCTTCGGTATCGTATGATGCCATTGCTTCTTTAAGTTTTACATCCCATTCTGATTTATTATTTGTTTTAAGCACTGTGTACGCTTTATCAATGAATGATGCTTTGTATTCATCTTCTAAATAGCTGTGGAAGAATTTTTTGATTCTGTTTTTTTTCATAATAGTTTTGGTGATATTTTAGTGTATGATGATAGATCGTCTGCAGGTGTTATTAGTGTTTCGAATCCATCGTATTCATCTATTCGGTATTGATCTGATTCTATTTCGACTATTACTAGTTTTGAGCAGCTTGTGTTAGCTTTTTCACCTAGCTTTTCTATTGTTTCTACTAGGATAGGCTTGTGTCTTTCACATTCTATGAAGTAGTGATTGTTGGATACTGCATAACCTTCAAGTTTGTTGAGTTCGACTAACTCAGGTTGTTGTTTGTGTATGTATTCTAAGGCTACATCGGATAACCCAAATCCGCCGTAGCATTGGTTTATAACGATTTTATTACTCATAATAGTTTTGGTGATAGTGGTTAGAGTGGTGGCTTAGGAGCAGGTTGTTTATCCCTTACTACATGTGCGTTAAATGAATTTGCACGATTAGGTGTAGTTCACTGTAAAAGCTTGTCTCATGCTTTTAGGAACTCCTAAGCCTGAAGAAATTGATGGGGGCAGGATTGGATACCTGCATCCGATATGTTCAAGATATTTTATGCGACACTCTTGCGAGTGAGAAGATAAACGCTTTCACGCCTTACATCTAACTTGAGACAGAACTTAATAAGTTCAATTATGGTTTTTTGCCATACTCAAGTACGAGAGGTATCAACTACGATATGACTTATAAAGTTTCTTCCACTAGGTTGTACACTTTACATCATCATCCTCCCCATCGGGATGGACGGCATCTCTCTGCAATTTCTCTTGATCATCCGAAACCTATTCTATTCATGTCTGAAACCTTTCCCACTCATTTGAGTTCGAGGCACTCTGCGAAGAGTTAGAACAATTTGTGCATGTTAGCCCTCTGTACGGCTAAGCTACATGCTTCCCCTTATGCCAATGATCAGTCGGCATAAAATTGAAACGAGGGAGCGAAGGAAAAAGAAAATTCCTCTCCTCCCTCACAATCGATCCATTAACGGAACTTTATGGCTGAGGTGTTGCTGTAAATTCTGTTTCGTGAAGCGTTTTGTAATTATCGTGTGATTCCATATTACTGAGCATGGATTGTAGTATTGTGTTGATTGCTGTTAGTTGTGCTTCAACTGTTTTTTTATCTTTTGAAATACTGAGCAATTGAGCTAGCAAATCTTGGATTATGTATATTCTGTCTGAAGCCCATGTGATATCTGATGTGTCTATACCTATTTCGGTAAAGTCATAACCATGTTTAGTGCTAGGTTTTACATAGAGTTTACGGAAGTCGTCAGTTATTGATTGTGGTAATGTGATTTTGAGTGTGGATTTATTCATAATTGAGAGTACGAGTGGTTACGCCACGAGAACTCGTGACATGATGATAGTTGCTAGCCAAAGGGGTGAGCAGTTTTTAAAGAGCGTGCTCAGGCTCTACCCTGTTACTTAATGTATATGTTATTGATGTATCGATGCAGTTGGTTGTATGTATCCATGAACGCATTCATATTTTCTATATTTACTACTGTTCCGGATATATAGATTTGGTCGTGTCCCTTAGGTTTTTGAAACTCTACATATCTGTAGCGATCTTGTACGAATCTAATGTTTGTATTATAGGAATCTTTCCATACTGTTATAGTATTTTCAGGTAGTTTACCTTTTTGCGTTGATGCTGGTATTACTTTGTATCCATTACCTTCGACAATGTGTTTATTTAATGTTTTGTTGTTTAGGAATACGACGGGTAGTTGTAGTTGTTGTGCAGGAATCATATTAGGATTTGATGTATTTGTTTAACGCTTGAGTTAGTTGGTCGCTGTTGTGGTATGAGCTAGTTAGATACTGTATTAATGGATATTTTTTGAGTAGTTTGTTTTCTACGGTTTCAAGAGCTTTTGATTCTTTTTTGTAGCCTAACCATTTGAATATTTCTGTTACATAGTTGACATTTTCTAACATTCTTTCAGTCCAATCTTTATTAACGATTGTTTCTAGTCCTTCGTGATAGTTACTGCTGTTGTGATTGTAAGCATATGCTATTTGTCTTAATACTTTAGAGTTAGATTGTTCATACGCTTTCAATAGTGACCTGGACTGTGGTATTAGATAACTAGGATCTGACATACATAAGTCTGATGTTTTGAATAGATCGGGTGTTTTTTTCTCTGCTTGTTTGAACAAGTTTTTGAGGTAGACATCTAATGTAACCCAATTTTTATTATTTTTTATTTTATTAAGATAATGTTTTTTAACACCGTGTATTATCGGGCATGACATTTGATTTTTTATTATCTTATTTAATATTCGAATAGCTTTTTTAATTGTACTTATTCTTGATAATGGATCTTCGACATCTGTTCCTGCTTCAATCCAATCGTATCTGTCTAGTGGTACATATATGAATTTACCTTCTTCATTAGCTAAAGGTTCTACATTGTCTGATATTCTACCTGACTTCATTGAGTTACCTTTAACTTCGCATACTGAGATCTTAACTGATTTTTTAGAACTACCGTCTGCACTTACTGCTGTTCGGTTTGGTTTCATTGGTTCTATGTTATCAAGATCAATTACATCATTGCCCATTAATGGGGGTGTGCATGATGACATTAGATGAGTCGGTATTGCATAGTATTTATGATCGTTATTCCAACCGTTCTTAGCTTGTACTGACCTGATTCTTCTTGTTACTTGCTGTAAGTTATCGCTATATACACAGAAGAAACTGTTTTCGGTTATGGGTGCGTAAGTTGTTTCATCTTTACTGTTGACATGGTCATCTGCTCTCCATCGGTGTTTTCTGAAGTGGTATGGTGTATTTGTTGGGAACTTTATTTGGTAATCGAGTTTTTTCCCTCTCCAATTTAATCCGTGTGATACGATTCTACTCATCTCATAATTAAGTTCATTTTTTAATTTGCTTGCTACATGTGATGCTTTGATTGCTGTTGTTTCTGCATTGACTGCTTTGTTAATATTTAAAGACAGGTCTGCTAGACAATTTTTAGCGATAGCGATGAGTGCGTTTTTAGTTTTGCTCGTATATTCTAATGCTTCACGAGATGCTGATATATCTAATGAACCTAGTGGTGCAAAGATAACTAGCGATCTGCATGATAGTACGGATTTAACGGACTCGTCATTTACAGCAAGCGTTGAGATGTTGACGGGGTAAGGTATATTACCCATGAATACTGTTGCTGAGTGTTGGAATAATTCTGTAGCTGTTTTACTTTTATTTACTATAGCCCAATCGTCTGTTTTTTTGTGGTAGTTTACTTCTTCTATTTTTGTGTTAATTTTAGGTTTAATTTTCCATAGTAAGAATAACTTTTTTGCTTTATTAATTAGTTCTGAATGGTCGTTAGCATTAATAGGTATTGATATTTCTACACCATTGGATTGGTCTGTACTTGTACTGGAGACTTTGGATATAGTACCGACATTGTTTTCATCAATGCGTGCTAAGAATGTATTACATTGATGGTTTTTGTAAGATGTTATTTTGAATTGAGTTGAGTATGCGAATGCAGATTTACAACCAATACCTAAACAACCTGTTACTGCGTTTGAGTTACGCTTTGTAGATGCACCGTATTTAATATAGATACTCATGATCTCTTGTTCGGTTAATCCGTCACCGAAGTCTCTTATCTTTAAGTTTTGATCGGTTAGAGTTGGTAGTGTTATTTCGATTGGTACTTGTGTAATACCTTTGTCGGCATGTGCGTCATAAGCATTAGTTGAATACTCACGAAGTATTGCTAGAAGTTTATCTGAATAGATTTGTTTACGCAGAAGATTAGTGATGTGAGGCATGTCTTCTTTATTCATGCCAAAGTCTGCTTCTGCTTGTATTGTTGAAGTGGTGTTTATATTTACTGTATCAAGTTTCATAATTTAATTAATGTATATGGGTGGGTGAGCAGTTTATAGACATGCTCGGGTCTTGCTGATGTTGTTAGTTATAGAGGTATTCGTAGTCTTCTTCTTCTTCGAAGGTTTCTTCTTCATCTAAGAATATTCTTAGGTCATTGAGTTTGCTGTCGTATTGGAATCTTGGTGGTTCTAAACCTTCAGCTTTGAAAGCATCAATGAAGTCATTGACTGTTTTGTTTGGGTAATGGCGCAGGAGATTTTTAAATGGAGCTCCTAGATTGGCTTGATGTTTTACTGTTTGCACAATTTCTGCTGTGTTTTCATTTGTTTGATTTCCGTATACGCCTGAGTCATCAAGAATTTTACGGTCAAAACATTCAGATACTACATGGTATTTACAAACACGAAGCTTAGCGTAGTGGCAGTCATGTGGTACACTTACGATGTCTTCGGGTGAGAATTCTACAAGCATGAGTTTACCATCTGATGATGCCCAACTGTCTGCATACTCATGTGAGCCTACATGGAAACCTGCTGAACAACCGTGGTTGATGTTGTCGTCAACTTGGGTTCGTTCCATTGATAGTATTGCACCTACATGGTTACTGAATTTACCTGACCATTTATCTTTGTAATCTTCTCGTACACCTTTGTAGCCTAGTACATTACCATCTGCTGTTAGTGGCATTCCTTTATGTTCGAGGAATTTGTACGATTGTTCTCTACTGGAGTATGATGGATTACGCATAAGTTTATCAATGAACTTAAGCCAAGGTGTTATATCTGAGTAACCATCTGCTATTAAGTTAAGTAGTTTTTGAGTTGCTGAGTTTTCAATAACTTCACCATTGTAAGTTACTGAGTCACCGTTGCATGATACTTTACCTTCGGTTTGTGTTTCGAGTGATGCTTTTGTATCAAGTAAGCTAGCAATAGATGAGTGATCACCTGAGTTTAAAGCTTCTTTGATGGCGTTATAGTTAAGAGCTGATCGAGGAATGATGTGAGTCTCATTGTCGACAACTACGGTTATATTATGTTCGTCAATTGCGTGTGGTATATACATATTCTTTTAGGTATTCGCCCCAATACATGGAGTTTGGTTTTTCTTGAATGATATCCCAAAATAGATTTCTTGAGATAGCAGGTGGTACTTTGTATTCTTCGGACAGGTCTAACCAATAGTCTTCGAAATACTCGTATTGTTTGTGTGTTGATGAGTCGTCTACATTTTCCCATCCAAATGCTTTGAACATGTGGCGATCGATACAGATGACTTGGCAGTTAATTGGCTCGAGCATTTCTATTGCAAAGCTAGTTTTTGCTAGGCCAAGTTTGTTTAGTTTTTTAGTTAGTTTATTGCGTTGTTTACGCCAATCGGATCTAGATGATAGTGCTTGTAGATCGAACAGTTCGGTTGTTGACCAAAGCTTGTGAAGGTTGTCTATACCTTCGGCTTTGATTTTATACATACCGCCTGATGACTTTGATAGGTTTGTTTCGAGTGATTCGTAATCAGCCCACTCGTGCATGTTTTCAATGTCTTGATACTGTAAGCAACTATATAACCAAGGTGTGTGCACTGTGCAAAATGCGAATCGCCATCTATTTAGTCTACCTTGTTCTGATTGAGGTTTTATTTTGTTATCCCAATCGTTGTAGTAATCTAATAGTTTATTAGGGTCATCATTTAGCGAGTGAAAGAACTTTTCAATACGCTTTTTGCAATGCCTTGGTACCTGAATTATAGCCCGTCCAATTGTGCTTTTTTTTGAGGTTTGAGAGGGCTTTACTTGCTTTGGATCCTGCTTTTTGGCATCCATGGATAAGTTGAGCGAAGCTTGGTCCTGGTGTATATGCGAGTGAGTCATCTTTATCAATTTGTAGATTTTTGTTTTTTGCTTCTTCGTAGCTAAGAACTACTTCGGCACATTTAAGTTTGAACTTATCGATTAGGTCATCACGCTTACCTCCTCTGCTTGCATTAAGCTCGAAGTTATCGGGTATTTTGTGCATGTAATTAATCCATAGGTCGGTTCGTTTTGTGTATGAATAGAACTGAGTTGGTTCGAATTCTTTTGCTAACTTTAACCATGCTAGGAAATAGTCATCATTGAAGAAGTCGCCACCGACATGAGCTCTAACAATAGGGCGTTGGTTGTGGTTGATAATATATTTATCGTGGATGTTTTTAAGCGTACGCTTGAGTAGTAGAAACATACCGTGTCGATCTAGTTTTTTTAGAGCGATTAAGTTATCCCACCTTTGGTTGCGTAATCCTTTATGTCTTGCTTCTTGCATTGCTGAATAGCATCGGTATTCTTGGCTGACACCGTCAGTTATTTTACCTGTATTTTTATTTGCTTTGGCTAGACACTTGAGCGCCGTAGGGCATGTATACCCTGACGGCAGGCTCATGTGAATTACACGGTCAGGTAGTTTTATGTTTCCTTGAGACCATGTTATGGTTTTTTGCATTAGCTATTTGTTGTAGTTGGGTTTTTGTTGATGGTAGATTGAGATAATACCGTAGGTTTACTGAGTCGTAGTATTCGAACCATGCACAGTGTGAACATACTGGTGATTGCTTTCTCTTTTTGCATTTTTTGCAGTAGGTACTAACCACTTAGGTTAAGAAGAAACCTGATGGTTCTTCATGTACTGCTACTACTGCATTGTCGAAAGCTTCATCTAGATCTAGCTCTGGAGATTTGGGTAGTGTCATTTTAACATCACAGAACTCATCGAATACACGGTGAAGGGTGATAGTACGCTTAGGCAGTTGGTTGGGTGAGCTTTTCATTACTTCTGTGAAGGAGTTGAATAATGACCAAGCGTTACGAGGTTTGAATTCGTCATGTTTGGGTTCATCCCATTCTTGACGCACTCGATCGTGTTTGCTTGCAGGTATTGCTCTGTTGCGTAGAGCTGAGCCGAATATTTCATCTACTCTTGATTGGTTGAGAGATGTGTTGCTGTAGCCGTTATATCTTTCTTCTTGTCTTGCCCATCCTTCGATAACTCTACTTACCATGTCATAGACAAGGTCGGGTAGATCACGCATGATGTGAGTTGTATGTTTACGGTTCATTGTAATCTCTCCACTGAATGCTAGGTTGTCGCATACGAATACTTTAGATCCGCATACGAGTCCGGCACTGAAGGCTTTGTCGTGTGCGTTTCTAATACCTAATACATTTTTGAATGTACCGTTTGCTTGTTCACCTTCTTTAGAGATGCTCATTAAGCTAAACATTCTGTTATCGTCATGAGACAATCCGAAGTTTTGGTCATCGATAGCTAATCCGTGGGAGTTTAGTGAAGTACGCACTTGATCGATGAAGTAATCGTGGTCGATAGGTTGGTGAGTGTTTGTTGCAGGAGGTGTGTTAGATTTTTGAATAGCGCTGTATTCGACTGGAGATGATCCGCAGTGTAAGTATAATCCGTTCATAATATAGTTGTTAATGTATTTGTATGTTTGATTTTGTTATACCAACCTCGCACAATTTTGCGTGGTTGTTGTTTTTGTGAGTGAGATTCTGATGGGACTAAACAAAGTATGTCGTTTGTGAAGTAGCACTTGTTGTTGAAGTGTACTGTTAAACATTTTTTTACTTTATTATAGTGGTAAAAGAATCGTTTAGAGCCTTTTGGTTTAGGCAGCTGTTGCTGTTGTGTCATGGAATTCTATGATAGGTTCTGGTGTAACTTTACAATGGTGTCCGTGAACACTTATGTATTTTATTGTGTCTAGGTTTATTACTCGGTAACCACTTTCTCCATTGAAAGTATTACCTTGCATATTCCACATTAAGTAGACGGTTAGATAAGAGTTAGATGCGTTTGCGATACCTTTGCCTGTACCTTTTCTTTTACTTTTTACTGCTTGTCGCACATTAGCACATCTAACTTCGCCTGATTTTTTTACCCAACAGACATTGAAGATCTTCCCGCCTAGATTTTTGATTAGATTTTCTAACTTTGTTCTACTTATTGTTAATGTCATTTCTTTTTTCGTTTTGGTTTTATTCTATGGTTTGCTTTTGCTGATTGTTTTGTTGCTTTGTTTTTTTTGATTCTATAAACAACATCGTGTTTATGACCTTGACTCATCCACGGCCTACCTACTGCTGTTAGCCCGCCTAGTGTTGGGCCTTTGTTAGCTTTAGAATGTTTACTTGAAGTTGTATTTGTCATTGTGATAGTGAGCGTTGACGCCAAATTTCTAGATCGAGTTCAGCAGGTGTTTTGTTTTGAGATGCAGCTATACCTAAGAACATATATTCGAGTCTTTTATACTCATCTATTTCTTGAGGTGTACCTCGTGATACGGGGTATCTGATAAACTGTTCTTGTAAGAAGTGCAGTATATGGGTATCTAAGACGGCTAGTTCAGACCAAGGTTGTGAATGCACAATGAAGAATGATGCTGTTTTTGGACCTATACCATCTATTGCTAGTAATTCTTCTCGTGTGATATTTTTTAATTTACCAAGTGGTTTGATGTTTTGACCAATTTGTTTCCAACACTTCATGATTCGATCGTATTGACCAATACCTTGTTTTTCTAAAGCTGTGCGTACTGTTTTACCGTGAGCTTTGACTAGTTTTGTTGGGTCGTGTTGATCTAGGATTTTGTTGAATTTTGGAGTAATTACATCTGATCTTTTTCCTGGTGTTACTGTACACCATAGTAGAAATCCTGTTAGTTCGGTGACACTGCGTTGATAATTAGTTATATTGTTGTAATCAATCTGCATTAGTTTCTTTCGTAGTGATGTTTTTGTTCTATGTTGTTTATGATTTCGTAGAGTTTTAAGAGCTTATCTTTTAGATACTTAATATGGTCTAAGTTTATGGGGCGTGATTGAGCTATTAGTACTTGTGATTGCAGATCTGTTATATTTAGATTTACCTGTTGGATATTTTGTTGAGTAGTTCGCATTATGGTTGGGTGTTTTGAAGAAGCTAATTGTCATGGAGATGAAGAGAATTAGCCAAGGTAAGAAGATTAAGTAGTCTAGCATTTTTGAATTTGTTAATGGTTAAAACGGGGAAGGAGAACCACCACCTACCGCCACAAACGATCCATTAACGGAACTTGAGGGCGTTTCCACAAGTTATACAAATAGGTATTGCGCGCTTATTTGTTTTTGTAAAGTATTATTTTGTTATACGATAAGAATAGTATTAAAGTTTGTATTACGCATGTGATACACTATGTACTACAGATACGCTATGTACTACAGATGCAGTACATACTCACTTTAAATGAT
>Ga0098045_1000337_pt1 | contig 19314 bp, 27 predicted proteins | sample 11_taG_FD_77071 | JGI IMG/M metagenome (GOLD analysis project Ga0098045, IMG submission 77071) | Marine viral communities from the Subarctic Pacific Ocean - 11_ETSP_OMZ_AT15265 metaG | ecosystem: Environmental > Aquatic > Marine > Oceanic | place: Pacific Ocean | collected 2015-01-16 | reverse complement strand
ATCAAGTTGAAGGGCTGTGACTGTTGAGCCACCATCATTGCCGTTAAAGACTATATCTTTATCTGAGACATCTGATTGAAAAGTAAACTCTCCAGAACTTACATTTCTTATTCGTCCTATTTGCGTACCAGCATCTTTAAATACTATTTCTGCGCCATCAGCATCAAGAATGATGTCTCCTGCAACGTCCAGCGTTAGGTTGCCGCGTGGAGTAGATATGGTTGATCCTGTCCCCATCGTGAAAACAAAAGTCTGTGTGCCACCATCCTTAAAACGTATGTCCTCACCGTCCGCGTCAAGAATGATGTCTCCTGCAACGTCCAGCGTGAAATCGCCAGTGCCATTCTCAAGATAACCATTGGAATTATCGTGATAGAAAACAATGTCACCATCAGTACCAAGCCTTACAGCATGATTATCAGTAAGCCTGACATCGTCAGCAAAAAACGCTGTGCCACCTGCTGACATATCAAGTTTTAGTGCATCAATAGTCGACGAGCCATCTACGCCTCTGAAAATTATGTCTTTGTCAGCAACCTCCGCGCTTATCAGAAAATCAGAAGAACTGTTTTGTAAGCTGCCCACTAACAAGCTGGCATCTTGAAAGTAGATGCCTCCCCCATCAGCGTTGAGCAGGATGTTCCCAGCAACGTCTATGGTCAGATCGCCAGAGGACAGATCAATCTCTGTTCCGTCTATTGTGATGTTATCTACAACTACACCAGCGTTGGCTGTGAGAACGCCTGTGACGCCTACCGTTCCACCCAAGGTCGCGTTACCACTTACATCTATGGTGCCATTGACATCAATAGCCGTAGCCGTAAGGTCAATCTCATCCGTAGCGCCCAGCGACAAGACCGTAGCAGACGAGCCTTGTATGAACTGGCTCGCGTCGTTGAACATGATCTTGTTGGTGCTGTTCAGCGTTAAGCCAGATCCGTCTGTGTGCGTAAGCGTTGTGTCGCCATCTGCACCAAAGGTAATAACTGCGCTGTCGGAGGTAAACGTCAGGTCATCGTCAATGAACAGGTCAGGGATAGACAGGTCTTGGAAGGCATCAACCATCGCAGCGCCAGATCCAGCGCCGTCTGAGTAGATAGCTTTGGTCTGGCCGTTGGGGACTGTGACTGTCGCGCCACTGCCCTGCTTGATGATGATGTTCTGTGACCCCGATGTGCTATTTTGTATGAGCCACAGCTTCGAGACGGTATTCGGCCCAATGGTTATGGTGCAAGCAGAGTCTAAAGTGCCAGTATACTTGAGGAACAAACTCCTACCGGGATCAGTAGAACCATCAGCAATAGTAGTGGTATGAGTATCCGCATTAGTGGTTATTGCCTCTGTGCCGAATGAAAAGGCTTCAGCAACTAACGATAAATTTGTATTTGTGCTTGTGCCCCAAGTTCCGCTTTCGTCCCCGGTGGCGATCTCTTTGAGACGTAAATCGTTGGTATAAACTGCCATTTTAAGCTACCTCTTCCCAATTTGGTGTTTGACTATCTGATACAGTAGACCAGCTTGGTGTTTGACTATCCGTAATGGTACTCCAATTTGCGGTCTGGTCATCATCTATTGGCCCCCAAACATTTACTGGAGTTATTTCTGCGGTGGCACTGACTCCGGTGGGCGTAGCGTTAGCCCCCGCTGTAGTCGATACCGTCCCAACAGAAGCTGTTGCTGCAACGCCTGTAACACTAACTTTGTTTTCTGTGCGTACTGAAATGACACCAAGCGCGGACGTTCCAACAACGCCTGTAGCTGCAACAACTGCCGCCGCATCAGTGGTAACGGAGCCAACCGATCCCGTTCCAGAAACGCCTGTGACAATGACTGTTCCCGAAGCGTCAACCGTGATTGTACCAACTGCGGACGTACCAGCATTGCCTGTGACACTTGTGCTAGCCGCTGCTGTAATGGTGACAGAACCGACACCGCCTGTCCCTGCAACTCCTGTAACGTCTGTGTTAGCCGCTGCCGCAACGGTAACTGAGCCAACCGCGCTTGTGCCAGAGACACCTGTAACTGAGGTGTTGGCCGCTCCTGATACTGATACGGAACCAACTGCCCCAGTCCCTGATACGCCTGTAGGAGTGACGTTTGCACCCGCTGTAACAGTAACTGAACCGACTGCGCTCGTACCTGCAACGCCTGTAACCGACGCATTAGCTGCTGCTGCAACGGTGACAGAACCGACTGCGCTCGTGCCTGCAACACCTGTAACCGACGTACTGGCATCTCCAGATACCGTGACTGCGCCAACTGCTGAAGTGCCTGCGACACCCGTGACAAGGACTGGAGCCTCTTCGCTCCATGCGCCCTCACCCCAAGTGCCTCTACCCCAGCCAGTAACATTCGCCACACGTTAAATCCTATGCGATGCGAATGATCGCGTTAGATGCGTCAGCGGTTGGAAACTGAATAGTAAAATCACCTGCCGTGCTGGTCTTATCGCCACCAAAGTCAAGCGCACAAACTGCTGGGTCGCCAGAGGCAGAATCATTGAATATGAGTGCCCCTCTCGCGGTTACTGTTGCATTTGAGAACGTCAAGTTGGCAAAATCCGTAAAGGCTGTAGTGCCTGATGTGGTCGGGTCTACACGAGTGAGAGCTGCGCCCTTTGCTGTATAGTTTGTTCCGCTTACTTCGTTTGATGTTGTGTACGCTGTTGTACCTGCGCCCAAGCTGGCGCTGCTTGTATACAACGCAAGATTAAACGTGCTGCCACCAGAGTTCTTAAAGTTATGGACTGCTTCCATAAGTTCTTGTTTGAAACTGGTGCATAGTGCTGTCGTGATAGCCATTATAGCCTCCTGATTATATTAGCCATTTCACTCTGGCCTTGTTTTTCCAACTCACCTATAAGAGTGGTTCGGTCACTCTTAATAGCTTCCTTAATGTAGTACAAAGCCGCTGATTTTACTGCTTCTTTGAACGCTTTGGCTTGTTCAGCGATAACCGGATTACAGTCACTACCTACGCTAACAACTCGGTCTGATATAGCCTGTGCCCAAAATTCTGGGTCGTGCCCTCTGTTAACAGTGGTGGCTACAGAAACCGCGCCTACTTCACCAAAAAACATGTTACGTGACTACCTGTCTATATTGCCCATCTCTATAGGTATCACTACGTAACTTACCGTCACCCAACACTTTAAGAAGAGTAATAGACTGCCCAAACATTTTGTCATACATCGCGACTAGATCAGGTTCGCCTTTCATAAAGCGTAGAGCTTCTACTAAAGAACCATTTAACAGCGCAGAGTCAAAATTTTCACCAAGCCAAGGCAACGTGCTAGCAGTAACAATAGACTCTGGGTAATACCCATAGTGCAGTTCTACAGTTAAGTTAGCGCTAGGAGTAGGGCCAAGAATAAATCGTTCGTCGTTAAAATTAGCGTAGTGCTTGGGAGTGCCCGTAGACGTTGGAGTGGGGTATGCCTCACGAATAAAGTTAACGTCTTTGTTTAGCAAAAAATCAAACGACCCATCAGTATTAATTACCGCCAAACTGTATGTGTACAAATAATCGGTGGGCACTTCTAAGTATTTGTTGCCCGACGTTATAGTCCCAGACACATTTTTGCGAAGCGCAGGGAATTGAACAGTGTTATATATAAACTGTTCTGTCTGTTGCACAAACAAGGCAAGCTCGTCACTTGTAAATGTAGACTCACAAATGTCCTGTATGTTTGCCGTTAACTGTGAGTAAGTCATACTCATGTGTTATGCCATCGGCCCTCTTGCCATCGTGCCTTTTGTAGCCGCGCCTGTACCACGTACTTTAATGCCTGTGGTTTTGACACCTTTCATGTTTGGTTTAGGAGCGTCTTTTACCGGCTTTACTGTGCTTAAATTTTTCATAAGGTCACCTAAGTTGTTGTTACCGTTACTGTACCTACTTCCCCTGTAGCAACAAGGTTACTAGGAGTTAAATTAAAAGGATCATTACCTGTACCTACAGGGTTCCAACCCCATTGTATTCCTCTGCTGCTGTTGTCTCCTGATGGCCCCAAACTTCTATCAGGTCTTGGATTACGTATAGCTTGCGGGTCATTAACAGGAAACTCACCTAACTTGAGTTGTGGCTGGTCAGGATTCCAACACTCAGGACACGCTTTGAGGTTGGTATCTTGTCCTTTCCGTACTAAGTTTTTAAGTTCCCGCAGCTTGTACTGAAACCCACAAATATCGCACTCTGCAATAGCGCGTTTTGTAGAAGCAAAACGATTAGACATAACTTATTTTGGGTACAAAACGCGCTGGTGTTTTAACTCTATCTTCTTCTGCGGCAAGCCTAAACTGTTCCTCATAAATATCTTTAAGCAAGGGGATACGCGGGGCTAAATCTGGGTCTTTCATAGCTATGTAATACGCCAGACCCGCCACGAGACATGGTAAGAACCTAAAGTTCATATCAGCGGTCTCTATGCCACTACCGGCGTCCTGTACCCTACGCATACGGTAGTATTTGAATATATAAGTGTCATCTTTATCTGGCACCGGCCATACATTTATAGTCGGGTTGTCACGCAATCGCTCTATCCAAACTTGAATCGGCCTACCTTGAGTTAGCTTGTTTGGTATAGACGCATATGTACTGACACTTATGCGACTGATGGTTAAGTCAGACTGTGTGGCAGTGTCACCGCTATTTGTGCGTATGACTTGCTCTAGCAGGTCAATGGTGTCGGCGGGTAAGTTGTACTCTGACGTGCCTTTAACAAGTGACACAGTGCCCTCGTCAATAGTCCACAAATTAATCCCACGATTCTGCCACTCTATGGTCAGCAGATTCATAGACCTACGTGCTGTGCGAAGATCATACCCAGAACGCATTTCACGGCCCGCACGCTCCCACGCCTCTTCAGCGATTTCCGTGAAGTCCATATCAAATGCTGTTGTTCCAGAGGTAGCCATTTACTTCTTCTTAGCTGTAGCTTTTTTAGCTGGAACCTTTTTAGGAGCTGCTTCTTTCTTAGGTGCCGCTTCTTTTTTAGGCGCAGGCTGTAGTTCAGCTAACGCTGCATTTGCCTCTTCTTCGCTCATCAAGCTAGCGTTAACAACAGCATAAGTGCCGTCTTCGTTTTTACTACCAACTTGAAATACGGGCCTACCATCAGAAAAACTACCGTTCTGAAAAACCTCTAACTTACCCATTCTTAGTACCTCTTACGTACAGAGTTTTCTTTCTACGGTTGCTCATTACAGCCCCGCAACCTTTATGATTTTCACGAATCATACCACCTGCTTTTGCAGTTCTTACCTTCGCCTTTGGCGTGTTCGATACTACCGTTTTGCCTGTTGCCCCAGCCTTTTTCTTTTTACGCGCTGTGGTAGCACGTTCAGACTGACTCAATGACTGCGCCTTAGATCTTGGCAAACAACGATCTGGGTTCTTCTTATCTTTTGACGTACCGCATGGCCCCTTAATCTTGCCATCGGTGCCGATACGAACCCACTGTTGGTTACGCCATTGTTTTAATTGTCCCATATACCTAGTCCCAAGCCTCTAGGCCCATACTCTTGTTGATGACTGTATTGCCACCAGCCGCCGTATAGCCCCCAGCAAGCGCCTCACGCAGTCCTTGCTCGGTAACATCATAAGAAACAGGCTTTGCCAACAAGTCAAAATCTTCTTCCCAGTTGTCTATTGTCTGATCTATTACACTACTTGTAAGTGTACTATCTTCCGCTAGGTCAAGTTTTATGTTGTCAATAAACCATGTCTTGAGTTTAGCAAGGTCAGCGTCGTCGTCCGCAAACAACGTGCCGTATTTAGTACCTGTCTGCACCCGATATACGTCCATTACTTCTTCTTTTTCTTGCTGCCTTTGGCGTAGCTAGGGTCTTTGCAATACTTAGATGCGGCCATGTTTGCATAAGCAGACGGGTAGGTATCAAAGGTGCGTTTAGCCCACGCCTTACCAGAAGGGCATATCTTGCCCCCCGACTTAACCTTCCCGCCTTTCTTATAGTAGTGTCTCATCGCATCTTCGCTGGACGTACACCCTTACGAGCTATACCAGCACCGCGAACCTTACCACCTTTGGCGTAGCCCTTAGACTTCATACCACCTTTGGCGTAGCCCTTGGTCTTCATAGCGCCGCCAGTTTTCTTCTTAACAACGCCTCTGCCCATCAAGATGTCTTTCTGCGTAACCTTCCCATCTTTGTTTAGATCTGGAAACTTACCACCCTTCGCCATGCCTTTGGCTTTCATCTTGCCACCAGCTTTCATACCTTTAGCCTTCATTTTAGAGGTCATCTTGCCACCAGCTTTCATACCCTTGGCTTTCATTTTAGATTTCATCATGCCGCCTCCTGCTTTTTTGACCGCTTTCTTTTTCGGTGGACGCTTACCGTCGTTCTTGTCCATATAGTTCAGATACTGGCGTAAGCTCATACCCGTATTAGTCAACTGCTCTTTGGTAACATTAGCTTTTTTCTCAGCACCTTTGTAATCAATACCCACGTTACGACCACCCTTGCCTGTTACAGTAGGAGCGCCTTGAACACGAGTTTTACCTTGTTTAGCGTTCAAATAGTCGCGTAGGTTAGTAAACCCAGCATCCTTAATCATTTTTGGAGTTACAACAGCGGGTTTAGACTTTGCGGCCTTAGCAGCAGCTTTTTTCTGTTTATTTTCTTTGTCCACCAACTTTTTGTTCATAGCTGGGTTGTTGTATGCTCGACGGACGACTGTAGGCTTAACTTCTGCTTTCGGTGCTTTAGGTCGTTCAACTGCTGTTGTTGATTGCTTGTCAGCTTTTGGTGGGCGAGGAGTAGTTGCAGGGGGCTTCGTGGGCTTTGCAGCATCTTTTATTGGAGAGGTAACGCCTTGCGGTTTTCTCTTATTCCTTGCATCCTGTAAGTCATCCATACGAGTGTTGCGCGTGCGTCCTGCTCCACGACCTCGACCAGTAGCCCTTTTTACGGGTTTATCTTTCGTTCCCCTACCAAAACCAAAAAATGCCATAACTTACTCCGCGTATAAGTTGTTAAATATCTGATTGGTATCTAGCGTGTAGTCCAAATCAGACTTGCTGTAATGCACATACTGAGAAGGTCTAAAATCTGGTGCCCCCTCCCCTGTCTCAAACCATGCTGGATGAGTAACACGTACTCTATTGTTGGGCAGGGCTACTATGTTCCCTGTCCACTCGCCAGCATCTAAGAGTTCCATGACGTGACTCTGCTTATGTTGTGCGGGGTCATCGCCTATTTCCGAATCTGTGTAGTCCACCGTAAACATGTACTTTGCTGGGTAAAACTCACCGTCTATCTTTGCCAGCCAAGGGCATGGTGTTGCCCTGTCAAGCACGTAAACAGCGTGCGTGCGAGAACTACAGTCCCAAGGCTGTGCCCCCCATACGTCCATAGGCACCGGCCACTCGTCATACGGAGTGTCACCGCATAACGCTGTTATAGGCATACGTGCCCACATAGCGCCGCCGTGTACATTGGGTTCATTCTCGTCATCGTAAGTTTCTGCTCCAGTAAAAATTACCTGAAAACTCAAACATCTGCAGGGTATAGTCGTAACCGCGATAGCCATAGCGTGAATAAACTCGCCGTGGTACTTCTCATGGTTATGGGTATACTCCCGCCGCACCCAACACTTAAAGTGCGGGATGTTGCTTTGTAAATATGCCAATTTAGCATCTCCATCTTCTTCGCGCCTGTCGCAGCCTTGAGTTAGGGTCTTTCGCTGCTTTAGGGAATTTTTTCATTTGACCCGCTGAACGCGCACAGAAAGACTTTCTGCGTGTCGCTCGTTTGCCCGTAGGACTTTTCTCGGTAACCGCCGTCTGCAATTTGCTTCCGGGGTTCTGTCGTCTGTACTTCGCAACGCCTTTCTTTGTCATCCCAGCGCCAGATTTAGTGGGACGTTTATCCCCACTTTTCACAGACATGCCAGCCATACCACCCTTCTTAAATGAAGGGCAGCTATCAGCTTTCTTTTTGTAGTAGCTACGCAAGGTTATTAACCAAACTTCTTACGTAGATACATTACGACAGTGTAGGTATCACCACTGCTGGCTCCGACTGTGGTGAACTTTACGTCCCCCGTCTTGCCGGTTCCTGCATTGTTAACTAGCCCACCAAATATAGAGTAGTCGTGATCTCCGCTTTGGTTTTCACCTAACTCTATTGCCATAACATCTGTATCTGCATCAAACAAGATGCGGACTTTCATGCCTATGCACTGCCACCATATACGCTCTATATTAACGTCAGTACAAGACAACCCAGTGCGTGAATCTGCTTCTAACGCACTCACATCTATCTTGGTAACGGCAGACTCGCCAGTACCGTCAGAGATGTTTGTTAGTTTGATAGCCACATAAGATGGCCCATCAACTATTGTTTGAGAAGCTACTGCATCAGCCATGACTGCCTCCTAAGATGCGTCAGAAGAACTACTGATACCAAAGAACTTCAATACAATCACAGTGTCACCACCCGGATCACCAGACACAACAAGCTCTACTTCATCAGCAGTGGCTCCTGCAGCGGAGGTGGTTCCTCCAGACATGCCAAGAACACCGTTACAAGGGAAGAACCCTTTGAAGCCCGTGCTATTAACTGCCGCAGAGATACCGTCTACAAACCCGTCAGTATCGGCGTCTGTGCCAATGTCATTAAGGGTGACAGAGTTAGCTGCAGCGGTTGTAACAGCAACCGTTACACCCATAGGAATGAAGTTTACTGGGATTCCAATAGACCCTTCTTTTCCTGTGGTAGCACCGTCGGCAACAGTGATTGTGGTGGTGTAGGTTTGCAATGTCATAGTGCTTGTTACGCCACCAATGCTGCTATCTTTTGTGATTGCTTGAAACCCGTTTTCCGAACGGACGGGGCCGTTAAACGTAGTATTAGCCATATGGATCTCCTGTCGTGGCTAGTGTCAGATGCGGGATTGCACCTGTCAGGGATAGTTGTTTTATACAGTAGAAAAAGAAAAGGGGCAACATGTGCCCCCTTCTTATGTAGCGTTTTACGCTCCGGGTGATCCGAAAATCCCAAGTGGGTCGGATACGCCGAAAGAGTAGCGCTCGCGGGCTTTATATCGCGAGTTGCCCGTATCGAAGTCTGCATCCATAGATGTAGCCATCGGAGAACGAACAAAATGCTTCAAGCCATTCGGAATGTCAGTGGTCAAGAACCACGCATCCGTGTCAGTCAAGTAATGATTGATCGTGTAACCGCCCGATATAGAGCCATTGTTACGAATTGCGTTCAAATCATTATCTGCCGTGCCAGTTCTACCTTCTGTTTCTAACAAACGAGTTGCTACAAATTGAAGGTTAGTTGGTACGACCAACTTAACAGGTCGTGAAGCAATCAACAGTCCACGCTCATCAGTCCAACCAGCGATCTGAATGACAGCGGCTTCCAAAGAAGTCTCGTTCAAGTCAGCACCCGTTGAAGGTCTGTTTGAGTTGGTTCCGCCAGAAACTAGCGGGTGATCTGTTGCACAAAGCGTCTTGCCGTCACCGTAAGTGGTGCCTGCAGCAAACGCATTGTTAAGGATTGCAGCACCTTTCACCTGCTTGGTGTACGCCATAGCGCGTGCCAGAGCCTTCGTATAACGTGCAGAGAGCGAATCGTAGAGATTATCTTCAATTGCTTCCTCAGTGATCGAAAAGCCCATAGCCACGGTCTCGTGCGTATAACGAGCAGTGAATGCTTCCTGTGCGTTGTCATACTCAATCGCAGCACCTTCGTCCTTGACGGGTGCGGCGGAGAAACCTGACAACTTGGTTTCTTCTTCAAACGAACGATCAGAAGTCTCTTGTTCAAAGATTTCCGTATGCTCGTCTGTGTACTTAGCGTACTCCATGCCAAACAAAGCGTTAAGCCCCGGCAGGAGTTCTTTAAGTAATTGCGCTCTTGAAATAGCCATTTTACCTTACTCCCTATGTGCCAGTGGTGTTGCTAAATTGATGCCCTGCGTTCCACTTAACATACGCTTCCGTAAATCCGCCAGAAGAGTTCTTGGTTTCTTCAACCAAGGCAACAATGCGGAAAGGAAGTGTATTAGTAGAAGCAGACGTATCTGAAATAGCACCAGCGGAATTACCTGTTACGGAACTCCCAGTGTTGTCTACTCCAGCCACGTTAGCGCCAATGTCAGTGATAGCCAAGTCAGCAATCGTTGTACCAGAAGATACAACCGCGACCTTGAACAATACATCCGTAGCGTCACACACATATGCTTGAATATCTGAAGCAGCGGTGCTAGCTGGGTAGTTTTGTCGGAAAGTCACTTGAGACGTGCTTGGATCGGTGTAAGTAACACCCATAAAGACTCCAATAGGAGTCATGGCAGCGTCAAACGTATCACGCTCGACAGTGCCGCCAGCAACTAACTTAACAGCATCTCCGTAGAAAATACTCGTGCCATAGCCACTGGCTATACCGTATTGACGAGTAGTACCTACGTATGGAACACCACTAAGCAGCTTTACCGGCCTTAGCCCATAGGGGGCATCAACTGTTGGATAAGCCATGTTAACCTCTTAACAAAAATTTAGGTTCCTTTACCAAAATTGGTAACTTTTGTGCTGCGCTCGTTGAATAAAGGCATACGAGGGTCGTTTTCGCGCATGAGGTTGTTGTCTACAGATTGCATCTGTTGCCTAGCTTGAGTTTCGTAATGTTCGTTACGCTCCTCAACCATTTCTACTGGAGCTTTACAGAGCAACAGTCCGCCCTGAGTTATATTGCCTTCAAACCTTTCATTGTGGTCAGACAATATCTCTGGGTGGTCTTCTGCTTTTATAGGCTCCCAACCTTCACGTAATTTTGAGGAAACATTGCTAGCGTCTGTTATTCCCAGAGTGGAAAGACGTATCCAACGTGTTGTGTAGCCTGCTTCGACTTCAACATGAGGTAAGACTTCTGGTTTTACCCAGTGTCTTTTACGAGACTTAGTGTCCCGCGTGTCGTGGTCTCTCTTGATTCTGTTCTCAGCCATTATCAATTTCCTCTTTCTAATGCAGCCATTTGTTTGGCGTATTCTTGTGGAGTTATACCAAGACGTTTGGACAAAGCTACTTGTGTTGGCGTTAATGTAACCTTTTTTGGTTTAGTGCTCCGCGTAGCGGGTGCCACCACATTTGAACTTCGTTTTGCTGTCTGCTTGGGAACTTCCTCCTCAAATTGGTCTGGAAATACTTGTCGCATACGAACGTCAATGCGCTCGTAGTATTCATCACTTCGGGGGTCTACCCCATCGTTCACTAGCTTTTGATGCACACCTAAAGCAAAACTTTGCATTTCGGGGTCTGTATCAAACCAAGAGTTATTTGCTTTCCACTCTTCGGCTCTAGTGTCGCGGTAAACCTCTTGAGTATTCGTTGGTTCAGTGTCTTGTACAGGACTTTCTTCTTCCTGTAAAGCGGGTATTCTGAAGTTATTTAAGCGTTCTGACTTTAACTTAGCAGAAGTTAGACTTTCCTGTGCGTCGACAACCGCCTCAGAATTGCCTTCTTCGTAAGCAACCCTATACGCCTGTTTTGCAGACTCTATCTCAGAACTAGCATTCTTCTTTGCTTGTTCAAGCAAGGCTTCTTGGTTTTTAGCTACATTGCCTTTTAACTCCTTGTTTTCATCAACAAGTTTTTGCGCTAACCGTTCTAGCTCTTGGCGCTCACGTTCGGCTGCTTCTTTAGCTCGACGTTCATCATGGTAGCTTTTACTAAAATGCTTGAGGCGGTTCTGAACTTTCTTAGAGTAGTTCTCTAATTCTTCTTCAGTAACGTCACTGGGCGGTTCAGAAGGCTTGCGATTACGGTCTGCTACAGGAGTATCGTCGACGACCTCAATGTCAAATTCATCTTCTGCTTCCGGTTCAGCTTCAGCTTCAGCTTCAGCTTCGACCTCAATTTCAGCCTCTGTCTCTTTATAGTCTTCGGCTGTCTTTTTACCGGATAGGTCAATCTCCATTGCACCGGAGTCTTCCACTTCTACCACCAATTCTTGTTCTTCGTCATTAGGAAAATTAAATTCCACTTTTTGAAACGGCATAACTTACTCCTTATACTCTCTCTATACCACGAGGGTCTGGTACAACAGCTTCAATAGAGTCATCATTCATCAAACGATACTCTTTACCGCCTATTGAGAACCTAGTCCCTGTATTAGCACGGAACATTACATAGTCCCCTTGCTTGCACCACGGGCCAGTAGGGAATCGTTCTGCGTCAGAGTAGGCTTGTCCGCCCATATCCAACACAAGCCCGATAATCGACATGACTTGTTCATGGTTTTTTGTGTTTACAGATTTAAGTAAGTCAGTGCCATCAAACGTCTCTTCAACGTGTGGCATAGCAATCAACACTCTGTACCCCACAGGCACGGGTATCTGAGCCTCAAACTCTTCTTCAGTAACAGTTGCTTGTGCAATGTCAGTCATCTCCATACTCCAAATTGCGCGAGAGGTCTTCTACATAGCCCAGACAGGTTTCGAGACCCCGAATTAAACCTGTGGTTTCCTTATACATGGAGAAATCTTTTGCTCCCCCGCTGCTCAGAAATTGTAGTGCAGAGTCCTTATCGGACTCGATTTTTTCTTTTAGCACGTCAAAGACGGTTTTAGCCATTATTGGCCTCTGTTGTTATTGGAATCTTTCATTGCTTTAAGCAAGTCAACATCTGCTTTTGCGTTGTTTTTACGTCGTTCAGCGGCCATCTTTACGCCATCTTTCTTAGCTTCTAGCACTAACTCTTGTTCTTTAAGAGCTAGCTCGGCCTGATCTATCTGCGCGTCTTGCATCTGGTCACGAGCTTTTAACTCCAACTCTGCTTGCTTGACCTGTGCATCCATCTGATCCTTCTGCATCTTACGCTGCACTTCTTGCTGCTTGATCTGTAGCTCGGCTTGTTGCATCTGAATAACAGGGTCTTGAGCTTTCTGCTGCGCTTGCTGCTGTGCGGCCTGCTGCTGGTGTTGCTGAGTGAGCTGCTTGCCTGCATCTGCTACCAGCCTCGCCAAGTTTACCTCCACCTGCTCTGGCAACTGCTCGCCCGGAGGTGGTAGCGGTGCGCCTAGCTTCTCTTCTACCTGCTTGCGGTAACGGAAGCCAAGGTGTTCTGCAATATGCGCCTGTAGCGCAGCCATAATCGGCTTCGCTTGGGGGTTTTGCCCGATAGCCTGCATAATCATTGGGTCTTGCATAAACGCCATGTGAGCGGCTATATGAGCCTCGTGATCTTGGTATATAAACGCTTTCAGCGGCTTGCCAACAAGCGCATCCATATTTTCGCTGACCGGATCGGTCGGTTTTGCGTCGTCCTCTGTAGGAACAAGTTTGTCCGCGTTCTTGACGCCCAATACTTCGATCATCTGTCTGTGCAACTGGGGCAAGTCGTATATCTGAGGCGCAGACTGTGACATCTGTAGCACCGCCTGATACTGAACTACACGCTGGGCCATCGTAGAACTATTCGGATCACTGACAGGGATCACGTCCACCATCATGTAGTCCGCTACACGAGCGGATACCGCGCCTCGGTACGGCTGGTAATCGTACTGCTCTGGTGCATTCTCAGCCATGATCGCTTTGAGCATCTTAAACTCTTGCTTCATGGCGTAGTGAACACGCGCCTGTACCGCCGCCATCGGCTTCAAGGTACGTTCTAGAAGCGCCAGAGTAGTTCCCACAGGAGCGTTTGCTGACATGTCCGAAATGTTCATGTCGCTGATAGCACCCAGCCTACGACCTTCTGTGGTGATCTGGTTAAGTAAAGCTAATAGGGTCTGGCTTGGCTCCTTGTAAGGAAGCGGCATGATGTTGTCACGGATGCTGCCTGACGGCACATCTACATCCTTGAACTCTCCCGGTTCTATGGGAGTGTCATCACCTTTGATACGCAACCCGCGAGACTTGAGACCTCCGGGCAGGTTAGACAGCGTACCGGCATCTACAAGCTGCCGTATAATAGAAGTACCTGCTTTAGCGTACCCACCGATTATGTGAATCAGCCCTAGCCCGTAAAAGCCAAATCCGGGCACGTATACATAATGTACGAAGTGCTGACGCTTCAGCATCAGCTCATCTTCTTCACTCCAGTTACGGCGAATACCCAAAACTTTGTTGTTGCCGCGCTCTAGCGTCACGACGTAGGGCTTTGCTATCTGATCTTCTTCATCGCCATCTTCTTCGTCCACACCTTCTATAACTAAATCAGCGTGTATCTCATATAGTGTGAAGCGGTCATCGTCAGTAAGTGAATAGCCACCCTCTTCAGCCTTACGCTCTTCTATATCTGTGTGATACGGCGTTGGATCGCCTAGTTCTACGTCCTTGTAAAACCCTACAGACTGTAACTTCTTCAGCTCGTTCTTAGTCTTACGCATGATGTGCGTAACACGTTCTGCACTTTCTACATGCGATGCGCCGTATGGCACTACCACATCTTCTGCTGGTATGTATACAGCCGTTTGACGCCCTATGTTTGGATCAAAATACACCTTCTTAAACGCGCTGCCAGCCAAGCCAAGGCTGTATAACAGGCGTTCATGTTCGGGCCTGTACTCCACCATGCGCTCAGTAAGCTCGTAGTTCATATCGGCTTTTACGCGCTGTGCAGCTTCTTCCTTATCCTTAGTTTCTTCTCCAAGGACTTTTACCTTTACAGGGCCAGCGGCGGGAAACGTCTCAGACATAGTTTCCGCTTGGAACCGTATGGCCGCTTCAGCAAGAACTGTAGAGTACACACCGCACGCGCCTTCCCACGGCTCAGTGCGCTCTTCGTATTTGAAGCCCAGCACATCCAGACCCTTGACGAATGTGTCGGCCCAATCTTTGCGGCTGGCTATATCTGAGTCTACAAGCCCAACAAGTTCTTCAGCTAAGGCAATGAGGTCGCTGTCCTCCATCGCGTCTGCGATGTTGTCCCCAAAGTCAATGACATCTGTTTCGTCACCGCCGGGGATCAGTGTGATCTCCATGCTGCCATCGTCCAGAGTCACCGCGTCTGGGTTGACAATCTCAATCTCAAGCGCACTTTCTTCTACAGCTTCTGCTTCGATGCCTTCGGGGGCAGCGTACAATCCTTTTTCCATAGCCATAATAAATCTCTAGTAGTAGCCGCTTCCGCGCCTTTTGAAATACCGTTGTTCTTCAGGCTCGTCCGTAGGTAATCTAATAAACCCACCCTGCCTAAATCTCATCAGCGCCATAACTGTCGAGTCAACCAAATCATCATGGCTCATAAACGGAAATCCAGCAATCTCCTCTATAACCTCTTCTGCCCACCGCGTAGGAGGCACCCAACATATCCCACTTGCTACAATATCAGATACTGAGTTCAAGCGAGCTAGCTTATCACCTGACCCTCTGTGGGGGGTATACTCTGACACAGGCAACCCCATACGTCTCATCTCTTGGTACAGCGCGGTGCCCGATGACTTCTTCTCCACTATGAACGCATCTGGCTCCCACTCAGCATACTCCTCCATCGCCATCTCTTTTAGCTCTGGAAACTCCATCCGCTGCTTTATGCTGTTCAACAGGATGATGTTGTACGCATCGGTCTCTTCATACAGGAACACACCCCACGTAGTAAGTGCGGTGAAATCGGCGCGGTTGTGTTTTTCTGCCGCTGCGTCTAGCGACATAATTATGTACTCACACTGAGGCGGTTTCTCTTGCTCCCAGATCTGCCACCACTCGCGTTTGACCAGTGCCGCCTCTTCTGCGGTGGGTTCTTGCTGATACTGCGCATTCCATTGGAATGTAGGCATAGACGCTTTGGTTCTGAGCAATGCTTCTAGGTCAAAAAACTCAGGCCAGAGTGGTTTCTCCACTATATCGTCTGTTTCTTCGTCTTCTACTTCTAATATGGCGGGAAATTCGACCACTTCGTACTCATCTGCCCGCTCATTCTGCGCCATATCGCGTGTAACACGTCCAGTGAGGTCATCCATGTGCCATCTTGTCTGTATTATTGCAACACGGCCCCCCGGCATGAGACGAGTACGCGCTCCAAAGGTAAACCACTCGTAGGCTTTCTCAAACACAGAGAAATTGCCGTTAATTACGTCCTGTTCCGAGTGCGGATCGTCCACCAACAGCAAATCTGCACCGCGACCAGCCAGTGCAGAGCCAATACCACAGGCGTAATACTCACCACCTGTGTTTGTATTCCACCTACCGGCTGATTTTGAGTCACTTGCAAGCTGTACTGTAGAAAAAATAGCCTGATATTCGTCCGTAGAGATTAAATTTCGTACTTTTCGACCAAAATCCACCGCTAAGTCGGTGGTATGAGACACCATCATCACCTTTTTGCCCGGATTTCTACCTAAAAACCACGCTGGGAAGAAAATAGACACGAGTTGAGACTTACCGTGACGTGGTGGGATGTTCACACAGATGCGATCTTTGTCCCCCTGCTCAATTGACATGAGCAAATCAGCCAAAATGCGGTGATGTTTGCCAACAATGTAATCTGGCTGCATCCTTTTGCAAAATTCTATGAGGTCATCGAAGGCTTCTTGGTTTGTTTTGCGTACCGCTAACTCATCGACGATGCGGTTTATCTCTATAACCTCTTTATCTGAGAAAGAATCTAGGTTATCCAGCATGTGCTGAACTTCTTCCTCAGTGAAATCGGGAACGGCCTCAAGCATCTGTGTACTCTGCGTCCTCTATCACACCCTCGTCCGGGTTTACCAGCTTCTCCAACTTACTACGTAACTTGTTACGCAGATCATCCGTAGATTGGTGTGTGACAGTGACTTCTGACTTCTCTGCAAACAACCCTACGTCTGAGATCTTACCTAGAAGCTCCAATGCACGGATGCGTATACGCGGGTCAGCATTCTCTGACTCCAACAGGAGCTTATTTGTGACTAGGTGTCGGATCTCGACGGCACTTTCTGCGACAGCGTGCCCGAATTCTTGGAGTATGTTGTTTGTAAGTACGAGTGAGGCAGGTGTAAGCGCCGCTGTCTTCCGCGTGCTAGCGACTTTAGAAGTTTTTTCCGGGTCGTCCGCGTAAGCGACAGCAAGTTTTGCCGCCACATCTTCATCTTCCTTGGTAGGTTCAATATCTAGCCCGTGTTCTGCAAGTTTCTGCGCCGTATTGCACGCCGCTGCCGCTCTCTCTTTGAGATCGACAAGAGATATGTCATCAGAGTAAGGAACGCCGATTTCGGGTTCTATTAGTAACGTCATAAATTGTATGCAGACTCAGGGGTCGTTGGCGGGAATATACACAAAAAATTTTTATAGGTACAGGGACTTAAATTTTTGGGGTGGGGGGTGTTCCTGTGTATAGGTATTTAGGGAACGGCCTCAAAAAAGTGCTCCATTTTCGTAGAAATACGATTTATTTGAGTAAATTAGTAATACATAGGCAGTGCGGAGTCACAAGTCGTGCGCGGGGTCATAGGGGGGCGGTGCCCTTTTTTGTGTAGGAATCCTACACTGATCTGCTGGCCTAGGAAAAAACTTGCCTGTAACACGTTATAGCGTAGTATTTGTTTGGTCGGTTATCCGACGTAACTTAAACAAAACAGGAGACACAACGTGTCAAACGAAAAGAAAGTAATTGATCTCAAGCCAACAACATTCGACGCGATCTATGAGCGCACTACTAGTTACTTTGAATCGGACTATGCGAAGCGCGATCACCTCGCCTATTTGCTAGGCATGGCATGGTCTGAAAAGTCTATGCGATACGTGCGAGCGGATCACTCGCCAATGATCCGAGTCGAGGATTTGGCCGCGAAAACGGCGAATCCGCAAAAATACGAGGCGCTGCGCCTTGGCTATATCAACGCGAATAGCAACCGGCTTGGCAATACCGCATTCGCGGATTTGTCCTTGCGCGAGATTTCGGCAATGACTCGCGACGACGTTAAGGAGCACAAATCAATTCTGGCCGACGGCAACAAGAAACCGCAGACAAAGGCGCAAATTGCTAGAGTTAAACGGTTTACCGATGCCCAAGCCAGCGCACGCAATAAGATCAGTTCTGGCATGGCGGATATGCGCGATACCGCAAACGTGATACTTGCCAAGCCATCACGCAAATCGGAATCGGCGAAATCCAAAGCGCCTACGCTCCCGCAGCCAGACACCGCGTCGGGTACTGATAGCACTACACGTAACGTCGTTGACGTTGAGATCGAATCGGGTACGGCGACGGAAGCTAAAAGCGTATTGCCGCCAGCGATCCGTGATCCGCGACTACTCACAATGCTTAACGCGGTTTCGCAATACGATCTGGAAAAACAGGCGCGATTTACCGAGGTGCTGATTCAAGCAATGGAAGCCTTCAAAGAGTAACCAACCAACCCACCACACGGCCCCGCTTCGGCGGGGCTTTTTTTTGTTTCTACGAAACCAGTTCCTAGATTAGATGTGCGCCTTAACACAGAGCAGCGGTGCACAGCACACGTTGCGTGTAGGAATCCTACACAAAACCGGAAACCAGTTCCTAGATTAGAGGTGCGGGTAATGTTCGATTCTAATGTTCGGTAATGTTCGGTAATGTTCGTGTAATGTACGTTTTTTTAAGGGCAAAAACGTACATTAGTTTGGTGGTATCTGAGGGTATCTGAAAGTATCTGAGGTTTCCCCAGCATAGGATAAGACCTATATATATGTAATGTTCGTTTTTTCTATATATATATATATACGGGGAGATTTTTACTGCTAAAAATAGAGGGAAAAAGAGAATGTTCGCTTCTCTTTTGCGATCTCCAACACCCATTCAATTCTGTAAAAAAGCGAACATTAGAACATTACTTACTTTTCAAGGACTTACAAACCTACGCGAACGAACATTAACGTACATTACCGTACATTACGCTCCCTACCACCAAACAACACCAACTACCACCACACGCTTGACATAACACGTTATATGTGAGATACTATATCTGTCGGTTGGGAGACCCACACCGACACCAACTTTGTGTAGGAATCCTACACACAACACTAAACAAAACGGAGACAGCAATGTCAGATTACAACGACGGTACAGGCCGGTGGCACAGCGCGTACATGGCGAGCACAAAGAGTATGGATAATGATTCCCTACGTTATGTCATTGAGGATTGCCGCGCAGCGATGGCCGCAATGCCAGACAACCCCAAGTGCGGACAATATGCGGACGAGGTGCATTACTGCACGATGGAGTTACACCGCCGCGCTAAGAAAGTTAGAGATCGACAGTTACGCGAGGTTATGCGCGGTGTCGGGTTCCAAGCATTTCATGGAGCGACCAATGCGTAAGTTATTTTTAGTCTTGTTCTCGTTACTCAAGTTCTTGACCTTTAGCTTGGCTGGCACAGT
>Ga0098045_1000334_pt1 | contig 19457 bp, 12 predicted proteins | sample 11_taG_FD_77071 | JGI IMG/M metagenome (GOLD analysis project Ga0098045, IMG submission 77071) | Marine viral communities from the Subarctic Pacific Ocean - 11_ETSP_OMZ_AT15265 metaG | ecosystem: Environmental > Aquatic > Marine > Oceanic | place: Pacific Ocean | collected 2015-01-16 | reverse complement strand
GTTTGCCTGCTCCGCTGTAAGCTTTAAATGGAGATGCAGCAGCACCATTAATAGTAACATTGATATTTGATGGTGTACCGCTTGAAGTCTCAAACCATGGATTAGTAGCATAAGGTACAATACTATCCTTCCCGTTCTTCACCGGATATAATTTCTTATATAGCTCTATAGCATCAGCTGAAGATAATGCTACAAACTTATCTGTAGTCGACGGATCGATTTTAACAACACCCGTTTCTTGATTTGCTTGAGTAGGTGGTTGCTTAGATTGAATGACTTCGAATGAAATACCGCCAGTAGGGTTGAAGAAGCTAATATCAACAAATCTTTCTGTACCGTCACTTTCATTCGTACCAACAAATGTAAATTCTTCCCACACTCTTTCTAATTTTTCGTATGGGGTAGAAGTAGTATCGCCAACATTTTGTCTATTTCTGTTTGATTCAAATTCGCAGAACATTTCAATCTCAGGTACATACGGCTCTACATAAGGTGCATAAGTGGCAACAGTCTGACTTACCAAATTCTTCCTCTTGTGAGGGAAAGTAATCTTATCACCTACGACATATTTAGAAGATACATCTGCAATTTCAAAATCAAGGTTCAATGTAGTCCGACTTGGTTGCAATACATATTCGTAAATAGATGCAGCGTAGTAGGATACGTCTACGGCACTTAAATCATAGTTCTCAAAATTATCTACAAAGAAACCAAACTTAAATCGTTCGAGAGTAGAATCAACTGAACTTTGAATAGATTTGTTAACTGTCTTATTTTCTAGCTCAGATAGATTTTGATTATATTCGAGTGCATCAATTCTCCGCTCAAGATTGCCGATCTCAGACATCGTATAGACGCGTGGTTGAGGATCGATCTTTGTCATTGTATTAGTAAATTTAGCAACTCGAGTAAAGACGGCAAGCTCATTCTCTACAAAGGTAGACATGATCTCTTTTAGTTCTGTCGATGGTCTTTCTGGAACCGAAGGATAGGCAGCGACATTGCAACGATAGAGCAATAACTTGTTAGCCTCTTCTTTCTTTTGCATCTCCCGAGCGCCAATAGTAATATCAAAACTACCATCAGATTTGATACTAATTTCATCTACACGATTTTCGTAATAAGTAATATTATATTCGAAATTACTTTGTGGCTTAGGATAACGATATTGAGTATAGTTAAACGATACAGTTTCAGATGCAGCATTATTTGCACTACCTTCTGATGTAGTAATATTTGCAGTAGGAGCAGCCATAGGTCTAAAGTCAATACATTCACGTAAATCGTGATAACGACCACGTTCACTCACCATCTCCGGAATTTCAAGAGTGTGCATTACGCCACCAGGTGTAGTATTAGCTCGCATTGTAGCTAGCTCTTGCTCATCATTGATTGGATATGAATCAATGACTTTGGCACCATGTACATCGCCGTCGTACAGATAATCAAACTCTACAAGAATATTAGTAGCGAGAGATGAAGATGCTGATGGCCGCTGATACAGATAACCAAGTCCCCAATATGCATCACGTTGATTACTATCAACAAAGAATTCTGAAGTAATATTAGTATCGCTACTTGCTGTGCCGTTATAAACATTTACAAGACGCATAACACCCGAAACACCAAGACACTTACCGTTGTCCCAATTTCCAGTCGTATTAACAAGTACGAAGTAACCTCGGCGTACTGACATGTCAACGATAGTTTCTTCGATTTTCTGATCGAATGTGACACTAAATACATCGTTAACTGCGGTGACAGCAGTACCAAGATTAATTACGAGGTTAGACCCACTTACTGATGCGTTAGCAGTAGTTCGTGAAGAAAGATCGATAGGAAGATCTTTCGGGAAAATTCGTGTGATTGATTTACCTGTACCTGTAGCTGGGAAAATACCAGATTGTGTACGTACAGTCAATTTGTTTTGGCCGCCTATCTTTGTAACTTGGCCGACTGAATTAGTATTATCTTGAATCCAATCTCCTACTCTTAGATCTGTTACAAATGTTGGACCTGCTGTAGTGGTAATTGTAACTTCGTTTCCTGAAGTAGTTCTAGTCGAAATTTCCATACTGCTTTCTAAAGCAGCAGAAGCAACAACATCTTGCTTTGGTACAATGATTAGATCATTTTCTTCTTGATCGCTAAGAGCGCCGCTACCAGACGAGTAGTGCCATTCGGCACCAGATTGTGCAGGAATAGTAATCTCACCAGAAGCATTTACACTATAGTAAGTGGTTCCAGTTGTTCGATAAACGTAAGAAGTATTTGCAATACTTTGAACTGGCAATTGAGTATCAAATATTAATGTGTTTCGATCAGCATCGACAATTTGTGCTATATCACCATAGGCATCAACAATATAGTTATTGCCACCTTCTTCGATTTGTACTTCGCCTGCAGATTTAAGTGATCGAATAATATTTTGATTCGATTGAATAGTAATGACGTCTGCAATACCATCTTCAAGCATCAAGCCTGAATCAAGATCTGTGTAGATAGAGCGAGTATCTTTAAAGTTCTTACCCTTATTCATCTTAATATCGAACAGATAAATTCGATACTTCGCATTAGGTGTGCCTTGAATGCCGCTAACGTACGCTACACTTCGAATCTTAGCTGAACCAATAGTGCTGCCACCGAGAGAAGATGAAACAGTATTTGCTCCAGTGCCTCCATCATAATCGTAATCACTAATAAAGTTTGCGGCGGCAGATTTAAGTACAACTGTGCCGTTGTCATTAAACGATGAAACACCAGCAACTTCATTTACTTCGACATATGCAGCGTAGTTTAAATCAATATCTTGCTCAGTAAGAGTAGTCGTTGCTGTGCCCTTATCTACATCTTTTACAAAGTTAGTTTCTGTTTTGATTCTGTAACCAGCAATATATGCATGACCTGGATCGACTACATATGAGAATGTAGTATCAGATTCACTAAATTCAAGAGTAGAGCGTGTAGTACCGCGGAAGTCATCGAGAACATAGTTACCAGACTCATCATAAGTCCTCTGAGCCATCATATCGCCGAGCTTATTGTATTGTGTAGTCTTGTTTTGTTGGAACGGCTTGCCTTCTGAGAAGCGTATAAGCGGGAAGAAATTAGTTGCTGTTTTCTCTTCAGCAGCAGTTCGAACAACAAGAACAGGAGAAACCTGTAATCGATCGGCACCAGGCGCAGACTGATTAAGGAAACCTGATGCATTATCGTAAAGAGTTGCATCAGTAAATACGTTAACAACTGACTCAGTACTATCGAAGCCAACAGAAAGATCGCTAGGAGTATTCGAATACTTACTTACCATCTTAAACTGAGGTGAAACATTAAGGAACAAACCTTTCTGATAGATTTGACCTGAGGCTACAGAAATACCATAACCTTCACCAACTGGATTAGTTATACTTGCAGCTGCTGTAACAGTCTGATACCAATTTTCTGCGTCTAACTGAAGGTTATTCAACACAGCTGCAGAAGATGCACCTACAGAATATAGACTAATATGTGGTAATATACTATAACCAAAACCGCCACGAGATATTGTAGCTGATTGAATTTGTCCGCCAGCAGTTGTTGTAATTTTACCAGTTGCATTTTCGCCAATGAAAGATACAACTTTAAATTGGTTTCCGCCTGAATGACTAAGCAACTGATCTACTTCTGTTTGCCATGATGCGGCTTTAATGTTACTACCAAATTGGTATGCAGTATTGGGCTTGACTCGTAAGATAAGGCTATCGTTTTCAGGGTGAGGAATAGCATCATGAGTCAGAATCAATGAGATAGTATTACCTGTTGCAACGTCAGTAAGAGTATCACCAGCATTAAATGCATTTGCGAAATCCGCGGTTCCGTCCGTCGCTGTGCTAACTTCAATAGCTGACGTAATAACAACTACATCATTGTTAGAGAATGCTGAAGCGCCAGAAGAATTATTTGCTACGGTAATATCCCACAGCCGTTCATCTTGATGGAAAATACGAATCTCTTCGCCAGCTACAAACTCATCAGAGTTGTTTGATGTAGCATCATCTACAGCAGCATCATCTGTATAAGTGAGATACAGCGCCTTTAGATTTACGTTATCACTTTCGAAACCATCTTCTACATGATTAATGAGAGCAATTTTTCCAGTTGTTTGACCATTAGCACTCAATCCAGCAAACTTACTTAAATCAACCGCCGCCCCTTTCTTGGTGGTATCTAAGATTTTTACGAATGGCATTGAGTTGTGATAGGTAAAATTACAACCATCAAGAATAGTACCAGCTTTAAGAATATGATCGCCGAACTGCTCGATCTGATCTTGAAGCATAGTTTGAAGTTGGTTTACCTCACGTACTTGTACTGCAGTAGCAGGCTTGAACAAAATTCGATAGTAGTCATTACCTCTATCGAAATCGTCAAAATACGGAGATGAAGATAAGTTTGTATTTAGGGGCATTACTTAGAACTCCAATATAACGCGAATTTCTTCTGATTGATTTTCGTCTCTATCAACTGGTATATCATTTTGTATATAGAGGATTGCGCCTCTATTCGGATCTAAATCACCGTATCTAATATCAAGAGCATTACTAGAAGATCCTACTAATTGTGCTCCACTGACCGAACCTTGCAAATTGGTAAATGTATTGAAATTACCTTGAATATTCGTCAGACTTAAAGTTGTCGATGAACTTTCTGATATTAATGAAGAGTGAAGTTGGCCGGTCGATGTGCCTTGTGACACAGTTTCATCTTCAGTAAATGGTCCGTCAATTACACTATCACCAATAATTTTTAACATTTGATTGTAATCAAAGAACCTAAAATCAGCATCGGCTTGACCTATTCTACTATTTATATCAATTCCAGCAATCGTGCCAACTTGTTTACTTGTTCCACCGTAGATAAAGCTACCTTTACTAAAAAATGGTCTACAGTTATTAACTAAAACTCCAGTCGTAATACTCGTATTTCCTGGAACTGGTGCTTGTTTATTTGAAATAATAGCGTCTGATTGCATATGTACATAATATGCAGTGACAGTAGTATCAGTTGCAGTTACCCATTCTGGCGTGACTGCTAGATTAATAGTATTTGATGATGATCCTGCAGCAACTTTTGTTAACAAATATTGTGGCGTATTTGTTTCAGTCTTCATGAAAATCCAATCGCCAGTATTAAAATGTAAATCATAGCCGCGATTGTCGACAGTATCTTTTATAGACGCGCCGAGTTGAGTATTACTAGTAAATGTTCCTGTAGAACCCATTTGTATTTTTGAAAACTGATATAGAGTTTCGTCATCTACAAAATCGCCTGAAGTATCGGTCGTATAAATGGCGACATTTGCAAATTGCGGGTCGCGAATAATACCAAACTGAGCAAAAGAATTTGTTGGTTCAATAAGACCAGCTTCGTCGCGATTATACTTCATATAGAATGACAATCGTCTTGCACCAAATTCAATTACAGTATTAGCACCGTGACCGCCTTGAGGTGGTATAATAGGTCGTATAGTTGCGGCTGTGGGAGAAATTGTAATACCGTTATTTGATGCTGGATTACCAGTTAAAACCGAAGCACTAGCAAACGAATAGTTTTTACCAACGTCTAGCATTTCTACTTTATTAACACTATTTGATGCAGCTGGGTCAATAATAGCTCTTGCTTCAGCATTGGCTGTTTGGTTACCATCACCAATAATTTGCACTTTAGGCATCACTTCATATGTAGAAGTTTCGTTGGGTAGAATAGTAAATTGTTCATCAAGCTGTGCAAATACACCGCCGAGATCTGAAATATATGCAGATTTATCAATTGTTCTATATTGACCTGAACCTACACCGCTCGTAATATACAATACGGTATTTTTATAAAAATCCGTAGTTTGTTCTGAACCTAATTTTAATCGATACGTTTGATTAGCTCGAGCTGAGTCAAAGTGTGCTTCAGCAGATCCAATGGCCGCGCTATCAATAATTGTTGATGTGATTCTGTTAATATCTGCTACTTCGAATTTGGCATCAGTGATGTAATTATCATATTGTTTTCCAGTAAATGTTACCTTCACAACATCAATTGAGCCTTCGATAGCATTATCTTGTACTACTGTATTGGCTACGACCGGAATATATTTTTCTGTGGCAAACTTATTAAATACAGTTGACGTAATACTATACATGTATTTCCACTGATAGCCATCAGCAGTTTCATAGTAATCATCACCTGATATATAGAGATCACCATCATATTTTGCATTTGCAAATAAAGGTTTAGAAGTACTTTGCGCACCGTTATTATTATACAGACACTTATATACATGCTTAAATGAACCTTCGTCTACAAGCACATAGAAATTTTTATCTTGTAGTTCTGTTAATTGGTCATCATACATTTCGTAAACTGTACCACTCACCCAATTATTACGATTAACTACGAATCGAATATCGGCGGCGGTCATCTTTTTACCGAAGATCATATTTCGGAATACTTCAGAGTTTAGCTGACGGACAGTTTCTGACGGCTGATTAATTTCTTCAAGCGTTGACGCAACAGTTTCATGATCACCGACAAAAGCATAATAGGCAGTATTTGCTCGCTCGGTAACAGATTCGATTATCTGATTAATCAGATGTGTCTTAAATTCCGCTGGTACTAATTTCTTGGCCATTTTTTATTTATCTCTATGCTACGTTAGCAGTGTAGAAAGTATTTTGATTTATAAACAATGATGTTGTCTTTAAATCAAATTGCGTTGAAGTATCGGTAGGTGTAATATCGATAGTGGCTTCTGAAGTACCAACATATCCACCAAATGGTTTACTACCTGCAACGTGAAGTACATCTATGAGTGTCTTCTTATATTTGTTAAACGGTAGAGCTGACAATACTTGATAAGAATACTCTTGATAAAAATCATTATCTGCGATGTATTTATCCGAACTGAGGAAAGACCTTCTATTTGGATGATTGCCAGGAGCAATACCTTGATTACCAAGGAAACCTTTTACTGATATTGATCTATCATTACTAATGGTAGACTGAAGAGTTAGATTTTCTCCAGGCTCATATGTATCAGTTTCGTTTACATAATTTTTACCAAAATAACCAAACCCAGAATTAATAATTTTAACTGCTGTCGCAAAACCGTTACCCGACAGAGCGGTTGCTGTTACATCAGCATTATGACCAGGCCCCGGCAGCATTCGTGTTTCATCAACCGTTTCAATTACGACTGATACACCAGATGTTTGACCTGTTATAGTTTCGTTGTGCTTAAATTCTGATTCAGTTGAGAAATTAATTACATTACCTGTATCAATCGGATCATCTAGTCTAACGTCCCAATTTAATCTTCTAGCAAATATCTCGCGAGTTTGAATGTTAAAGTCGTATATGCGAGCTTCTTTAGTCGTTGCTTCGCCCGACACTACAATCTTTTCTCCAACTCTAAACGTTTTCAAAAGGTTTTCTGCTTCACCCTCATCTTTATAACGAATATAATAATCATGTCTATCGATGTGTGAAGTAAGAGGATCATATACGATAAAGAATGGATCGTCACCGTATCCCTCTCCTGGTGCAGTGACTACTATCGAATCAATCGATCCTATTTCTATGCCGTCAGTTGTATAATTTAAAGCATCGAGTAGAGTCGTAGTTGAATAATCAATAGTATTACCTTGTGCAACTTCTTGGAATTCTGAATTACCAGGATCGGCAATATCAATCACATCAGTATTATTAATCGCTAACGTTAGATCTAAATTATTAAGTGTCAGCGGTGCACCATCCGTAGTCGTTGTCTCATAATAAAATTGTGTTTCTTGTTCTTCAAAAGTCGATAGAGTGAAATTTGCTTGAGTAGTAAATGTTGATGTTCTATTATTAGCGCTGCCAGAAGCATATGTACCAAGTGATGTATTCGCTGCGTATGTATTAGCATATAGTTTAAATGGTAATTCTTCTGATGTTGTCCCGATCAAACCAATATTTACATTAGACATTTCAACAATTGTAAATTCTGTATCTGTATCGTCATTTAAAAGATAGAAAGGTCGATTCGTTCTGAACGCGCCCACACTTGTTTGCAAATTAATGTACGTTTGCGATGTAGCATTATTAGAGAATGTGTTTGCTACTTTAGCACGAGCATATATTTGATTTACGTCATCTTTCTGATAAAATACAGCTCCACTTGAAAATTGATCAATGTAATCAGTAGTATATTCTACTGTAAAAACATTACTTACAGCAATGACGTTTGCTTCTACTGAAATATCAATCGCATCTATAGAGTCTTCTATTTCATATCGTTCTGAAGAACTATCTGCATTAGAATATAAGAAAGTGATGTCTGGCGCAGTGTTTGAGATATCACGTCCATCAGCTAGCGCATATGACGGATAATCAGCTTTAATATAATTCAGTACGAGATATTCATCAGCAGAACTTTTATCAACAAGTGTACCAGTAAATACAACGTTTGCACCAACTACATCATTATGTGTAATGTATAATTCAGTACCTAAATCAAGCTGCAGTGCTGCTGATGTTGATGTGGCATTAGAACCATTGAGATAGAAACGATGTAGATCTTGTTTTACTTTATCAAAGATTGGAAATGGTTGTGTTTGATAAAAGAAATCTTCGTTGGTAAAATTCTTAATTTCGTCGAATCGCAAAGTTCTTTTTGATCCTATTACCTGAGCATCATTAGAATAACCCCAACCGCCTTCGACCAAATTAAAGTTTACAACACCCACAGCATTTCGAACAGCTGTTACAATTGCAACACCCTTTTTACCTTTACCATCTTTTACTGCAACTTCTTCGCCAACAATAAATCCAGCACTAGATGCTTGAATATCAAATGAGCTTAATGAACCGATCATTCTATTTCTATATTGAGTACCACCTAATTCTACATCGTCGAGAGCGAATACTAATTCGTCAGTTTCGAAGTTACCGTTGAGGCCGCTTAAATATAAAACTTCGATGTATAAGCTGCCTCTTTTAATTCGAATTAATTTTTCACCAAATGCAGATGCGCCGCTTACAGAACCGAATACTTGTTTACCAACAAAGTTAATGTTAGACGGATCAGGCAAAAGTTCAAGATAACGTTCATCAGTCCACTCATTATCAGATAAGCGGAATACATCATCTGAAGGTGTGTATATGCGAGCTTCTAAACCGTATACTAATTTAAAGAATAAGTCAACGGCTCGCGAAGAACCTTTTGCACGATAGAATTCTAATGCATTCTTAATGAACAGCTGCTTATTTGTAGCAACGTTAAATTGGATATTAGAGAGATACTTATTTTTAAATGACAGAATAAAATCATCAAGAGTAGTATCAATATCTCTATACTCTGATAATTTACGTGAATGATGAATGATTTCTGCAGGGTTTTGTACAATTGTGCCATCTACATCAAACTGTGTTGTTTCTAACCACTCATAATATGCCTTTACAAATGCAATAAAAAGTTCCCCTTCTGATTTATAAAAGTCAGGGAATTGATTCGCAACTAATTGCGATATACTTTTTTCTACATCGATCGCCATTAAATTCTAACCTGTTCGATTCTTACATTAATATCTGCATCTAATACGCGTAGAATAGAACGATTCTTTGCAGTTACATCTTTCTCGCGAGGCCGTACAGTCATCTTTAACATTGGTTTTTGATCTTGAGGCAAGAAATTATTAATAGTGAGTATACCTGTTTCATAATTTACCTTACCAATTTCAGTCAACACAGTGTGTGTGTCTGGTGTAGATTTAATAATATTAAGATTGCCGATACCATCATCTTCGATAGCACACTGCTCACCTTGAAAGAGGAACGTATCAGTATGTACAACAGCTCTTTGATTTGATGGGTGATCACCAAGCTTTTGACCAATATCATTAATTAGCTGCATACCAAAATCAACAGTATAATTTTTACGTTCAGCAATATCGAGTGATACAAATTGTGTAACTTCTACATCAGTATCATTACTTACAACAGATTCTTGAGCTGAATCGATTGCTGCTACCAACTTACTGTAACGAAGAGTCTTATTAAATCCGTTTAAGCTATTAAAGTTAAATGATTGAATAGCTGATACAATAAGACTCTTCATATCATCTACGCCTAAAGCTGTTTGTGTAATATCATACTTCACTTTAGACCCGATACTTAAGTACATATAATTTGGTACAATAAACACAGGGTCGATTGACAAGGGGCTACGAGGTTTGATAAAGTCGCGATATTTTGCTCGATACGTATCTGGCAATGCATCAGTATTTTTAAGATCAACAGCAATAATAACTTTACCAAATTGCGGAGGATCAAACTCTTCACCACCATATGCCGCTACATCATTGATTTCTGAGAAATTTGCTTTGAGTAGCGTAGCATAATCTTGTGCAGTTACAACACGCTCTTGAGTTGTAAATGCCCGCGGCGCATTGAATTTAATAGATTCGATTGATTCTGGAATCGCGCCGCCTGATGTTTTAGACTTAACACTGATACGTGTAACTGTAGCTGTATTAATATCATCGTCCGCTGTAAAAGTACCAATACCATTAGGCAACTCACCATTACATGCTCGATATTCAATAAGTACAATAGAATTATTTTTAGGTGGTCGACCTATTACACCGTCGCCAAATACAATCTCATATGTATCATTTTCTGCTGCTTGCAAGAAGAATACTTGGCTCGTTGCTCCAAGACCAAATAGTGAATCACGAATATCGTAATTCAACACATTAGCACCGTTATCTTCGATTACAGTTACTCGCAAGCTTGTTGTATCAATTGTTTTGTTAGTGATAAGATAACGAACTGGATTTTGTGTATCAGCTACGTAAGAATCTTGTACGTAATCTCCTTCATATAGTACGACGTTACTTGCCAAAAACTCATTTACATTTGCAGTACTTAGCGCTTGAATATTTTCATTAGTAGTAAATGTAAAATTACGATTACCAGCAGTACCAGTAAAAGATGTTCCGCGCGGAATCAATACCGTAGCATTTTCAGAGCTATCTGTAAGAAAAATATCAACTTCAGCTTGTGCAGATCTAAAAGATCGTGGAATATAGTTGAGTTCTTTTGCATGTGAAACAATAGAATCTCGAAGCAATGCAGAATCGAGAAACATTTCGTTTGCAACCATATTCAGATAGAAACTATTGAGGTTAGTATTATATGCTAAAACATCCAATAGTACATTGATATTAGAAGCTTCGAAGTCATAGTCTCTAAAGAGATCTTGATCTTTTAAATATGTCTTTAGATTTTCTTTGATTGATGCAAAATCTAATGTAGTGAGATCGTTGCTACTAGCCATTTTATCTTACTCGGTATAGTGTGAGGTCTAAATCTTCGACATCTTTTGATGTCAAGACATTAAATTGTATTCTTACATCTACTGAGTTTTGATCTTCTGAAACAACACAATAGATATCTCTTATTTGTGCACGTGGTTCGTATGTTTCTACTAGCCACTCAATATCGTTTTTAATCTCACGTGCAGTATCGTTGTCAAGCGGCTCAAACAGATAATGACTTATATTACCGCCGAACGATGGATTACGTAGCCTTTCATATTTATTCGTCAACACCAGATTACGAATTGCAAGTTTAACAGCATCAGCATTTACTTTTCGGCCTATTTGACCTGTATTAGGATGAGGCAAAAACGTGTGATTAAAATCGCTAAAGATATCGCGACTACTCGCACTAATCTGAAACTCTTCGTTTTTCGTTGCTGTCTTAACGCCCATGGGTTTCTCTTTTAATTTCTATTTATTATGGAGCCGCGGTACTACCACCAATTGAAGTAGATGTAGATACACTATTAGTAGATGGGTTAAATGTACTGCTACTACTAGCAGTTAATCCACCTGATCCGTGTGTATGAACATCGTACACATCTGCAGTAATAATAGTTTCACCATCAACGGTTGATCCAGCTGGTAGATCTACAGCCGAACCATTAATAGTAATACCGCCACTTGTAATCGTAATAGAATTACTGCCTACTTGAATTGTAACATTTGTTGTGGCTGATAAAGTAACATTATTACCACTTAAGTTTAATGGATCAGGCGTAACATCAGCCGCGTCGGCCGCAGCTGATTTGGTTGATTCCAACGCAGAGAGCTCACCTTGTAAAGTACTAATGTCAGATTGTAATTGCGTTATTGCTGAAGTATCGTAACCCATTAATATGTTCCTGGTATTGTAATATTATCGAGATCTGTTACAGCTTGATCGATCTCAGTAGTTGCATCGCCAATATTAGCCAACTGTGTATCGAGTGCATCGATTTGTGCTTGTACATCACCGCCGAGTGCAAGCAATTCGTCATAGCCAAGTTGATCAAGTGTATCATCTCTTACATTCTCGTAAATAGCAGTAGCTTGATCGTATAAGCTAATTGCATTATCCATAGCCGATGTTACAATTTCATCCATTGCTGTGCGTATTTCGTTTTCAATACAATCAGCCAAACGTGTTGCAGCATTTGCTACAGCAGACGCCAAACCAGCGAGTGCACTTGCTAAGCTAGCAATTTCAGTTGCTAGTTGTATAGCTGCGGCTACTTGAGGACCAGCTACTCCAGTCACTACCTTTTTTGCCCAACCAATAATCTTTAATGGATCACTTGGTACACTTAAAATAGGAGCATACAAACTCATGATAGCAGAAATCTCTGCAGTCTTTGCATCCATCATGTCAGTTACTGCTTGAATATGTTCATCCATTAATAGTTCTAAGCGTTCACAGCTAAATTCACCTGGAACTGATTTAAAACTGCCATCAGGATTTTCTACAAGCGTAACACCGGTAGCGCGATCTAATTCATTCTTCGCTTCGTTTATTGCATCTATTGATGGTTGAAAACTACTCATTATACTATACTCGTTACGATTCCATTTTTAACTGTGACGGTTCTACCTGTTGGAGTAGTAAATGTATCACTTGCTCCTACTGAGGTGCCTAATGAGCCATTGACAAATAAGTTACGGTTTGTATTATTTGACCCTACAGTAACGTCACTATTAAATTTTGTTCCAGTCGCTGTTTCAATATGTAACGCCATTGCTTTTACATCATAACTATATTCTACTGTTAATCGACTATTGCCTAAAGTCTTATGTCTATGATTACCATTTATTTGTGTAGCTGCATCTGCTCCAACAAATGTACTCATATTACCAGCTACATCAATAAACAAACTTCGCGAATCTTCGTCTGCCTTTGTTCGCTCGTCTTTATGTCCTACACCGACAGCGAGGTAATAATTATTGTTTGCAGTTGTTGAATAGTTATTCTTAACATCAATATAAAGATTTGTACTATCGTCAGTAGATATAGTACGAGCATCATCTTTCGGCTTCCAACCTATATTTAGTAGCCAGTTGTATTTTACATCTAAGTAATAATTATTTTTTTCTGTTTCAGCTAGCTGTCTGCCTTCACCGTCTTTGTCATAATTATTCTGAGGTATCCAGCCAATCGATGTTAATTGATTATTAGCAATCTCGATGTAATTATTCTTTTGAGAATGGGTATCAAGTTCTCGCGCTTTCTTCCATGTCCATCCAACTGATAGCTGTACGTTATTAGCTACGTCAGTAATAAAATCATACTTATGTGTATCGGGTAAAACTTGTGGTTTCTTATCTGCGTTATCACGATATGTGGTTTCAACAATATACGTATCATTTAATTGATAACGTGCAGACTCGCCAGATAATTGATTATTTGCAGTTCGCGGATAAAAACCAACTGCAATAAACATATTATTTGCAATTGTTTCTACTTGATTATTACCCACACCTGCGGTCGTATTATTGGCTATCTCTAATTTGACCGATCCACCAACGAATGTCTCTTTATTCTCAAGTGAGATGGTATAATCATTACCAACCGTTTTCTTTACTCGTCTTCCTTCCCATGGAGGATGCAAACCAGGTTCATGATCTTTGTTCGGCTCAAGCCATCCTCTCATAGTATCCGGATAATCATTGGGTAAAGCGTCACGCCAATTTGGGAGACCTTGTTTATTATTAGATATTTCCTCATAGCTACCCGATCGATGCCACCAGTGCATTCTCTCGTGTCCTGGTGTATCGTCTAGTTCAACCGCATGACCTGATTTAGTAGTATGTACAAAGTTGTATGGATATTCAGTATCATAATCAGATGCAGGCTGCCATACAAGATTCATCATACCTTTATTATACGGATGCTTAGGCAGCATCTGACCGCCTTCACCTGGATTTGTAGCAAGCGGATAATCTTGACCTAATGGATGATTTGCTTCTCTTTTTATGTCTTCATGCCAACCTTTGGCCAAAGCAGAAACATCCATATACGGATAATCTTCTTCAGGCGGTTTAATTTGCAAAAATTTACCAGTAGCTAAATCAGTAGGTGGTTCTGGATATATCGACGATTTATGATACGTTCCAAAAATAACCGGAATATTTTTCTCGTAGCCGTCTAAATAAAAACCAAATACGTAAGTACCTACAGCGATACCAGTCGGTGACGTACCAACAGCATCGATCCAAAATGGTGTTTGAAACTCTTCGAGTTCTACTATCTTACGATAACTGAGAGAAGAAGATTGAACTGATGAGAGCGGCCACGCCCACAACAAATCGTCATCGATAATACCAAATGTCTTTTTCTTTTTACCTAATTCACCAGTCTGCTCATGCAAAGTACGTACTTTGACACGGCCGAGATATCGCTTATCTTTCGGATCTTCGGTAGGATCAAGCTCGACGACTCGACCCATAAACCATTTAAAAGTATCACCGAGATTGTAATACGCCATCTATCTCTCCATCAACCTAACGATCTGCCGTACTGATTCGGCTTCGCTATATCCATTACTAAGAAGTGTTCGAACACATTGTTACGTGTCTGATCACAACGATGTTTTAAATTTGTTACGATATAATTCTCTGAGAATATTTTATTTTGCTGTGGTTCACGCGTCAAACCAGAAATCTCAGGGAAATTAACTTTGATGACATCACCTACACGCATATTCGTATCACCATAAGTTCTAATACGTACAGTGTATTGTGTGATTCTTTCATGAAACGGCCGTTGATAATGTAGATTCTTATTATGTTCCATTTCAGGCCGAGTACCGTCTTTTACAGTCATACGGGTGACGCCTGGCATCTCCATTGTAAAACCGTTATATTCTGCACTATTAAAATCAAATGAATCATCTGTCTTCTTAAATATAGTATGATCACCAAGATTATTATATTCATTCATCAGATAGTAACCACCACGATGTATATCAAACTCTCTAAATTGGTTGCGCATTGCACCAGCTACTACTTTCTTAATTGATGAACCTTGACCAGTAGTTTCATATGATAAGATGTTTCGATAGTTGACTACTTTCTCATATGGTGAGTTTCTATTTGAGGTATCATAAAAGAATTCTTTTTCTTTTGCACCTGGTTTACGATCAGTAATGAGTTTCTCGATAGTTTGAAAGTGATAGCCTTCGTAATCTTGATAGAAAACAAATACTGATGATTTATTTCCTTCAGCAGATACTGCCCTTTCTTTAATCAGATTAACTACCTGAAATGGCCGAACCATATTACATGCATAATCAAACTTACCCTTAGTAGATTCTTTCGTAATAAGCGGAATCTCAGCACTAAGATCTTGCGTGATAACTTCATTCAATGCATCATGATACAACATGTCTTTATATCTACGTGTCATTACCATATAACTATTCTTTAAATAGTCTTTCGTCACACAACGTAATTTATATTGACGTAGGTTTGACATATCATTTGTTGTCAAACCTTGAATACTTTCTACAAAGAACTTATATGTTAGAGCTTTTCGAGACGGTGTTTGAATAGTGAGTTCGATTGTTTCTTCACCACCCAACGGGAATTCATTCATTAGTTCTATACCTTCAGCGATATAGAAATCGGCTGCAATCGTATAGTTATCTAATGATTCGTAGATATCGAAGCTTTTGACGAGGTTCTTAATATTCAGCTTATTACCACCACTGAATGTTTTAAGTATAATCTCGTCGCCGACTATATCAACATGAGAAGCATCTTTTTGCATCTTTCACCTATTTCAGCAAGTCATCTAACTGCTTATTTACTCTGTTTGCATAATCGCTATCTACGAGATATATTTCTCGTTTCTTTTCATTAATATCTGTTTCGTAATCGTAAAATGAGTATTGAGAAAAATATACTTGTTCGGTTGCTGGAATAACATCTTTTATTAATGTATATGATTCATAGTCAAAATTAATCGTGACATTAGAAGTATCGCCAACGACATCAAAATTAGATGTCATCTCACTCCAATCTCCGGAAATATGTTGTAGTGTTACGTATGTTGTATTAGAGGTAGCAACAGTCGCTGAACCACTTGAAGAGCCAGAACTAAAATTTACAATTTCGTCTTTAGTAAATGGTGTACCTGCTGTAGCAGTAAAACTATATGAGATAATTCTATTCGTCGCAGCGTAGATTTCATTTTCAGCACGTTTATAACCCATGATACCAAGTTGGTTTAGAATTGGTTCCCAATATTTTTTTCTTTCACCAGGTAATGCAGCATATGCGCCTTCTGTAATAACCTGATCATCACTACGATAATTATTACGATATAAAAATACTTTCTTTTGAGCAGCAGGGGCAGAACCATATTTCTTTTTAATAGTTGCATCAAAATCGTCTTGATGCATAGCAACGTCATAATACGGATCAATAATATCGTTTGCCAAATAAATTAACCAATCGAGATCTACATCATCATAATAATCGTATGCAAGGGTTTCAGGTTTTTGACCGTCTTGAGTTTCGAAAGAATAGAATGCAGACAAAAGGCTTTTGATATTCTTATTGAAATCAACACGCCGCATAATATTAAGAGACGGTGTATCATTGTAGATAGTGATTGGGAACTTACGGAAATATTGAGTCCTATCTGACATTATACATCACCTCTCGTCATATTCTCCATTTCTTGGAATGTAAGAACAAGGTTGATAGCAACTGGAGCTCCATCAACAAAGAAAGCAGATGTACCTTCAGCAGTGTAATTTACTGCGAATGTACGTATAGCAGATTTCATGAAGTTACCATATACAGAAGAATCAGGCAATACCGATGGTTTTAATAAACTCGGATATTTAAGGAAACTACCAGCTTTTTCTGGTAATATTCTTTGTTTCATTAAAACAATCATAGCTTTTAATGTTGCTGCTTCTTCAACAGACCGAGGAACTAATTTCCAAGTCCAAGTAAACTGACGCAATTCTAAACCTTTGAAGAATACAGTTGGATGCGGGTTTGGTATCTCACCAGTCACTCGTCCTGCGAGACCACCAAGTACCTCATCTGCAGAGTTTAATGCTGCGAAAGCTGCGCGCTTAGCTACTTCACCTATTGCCTTTCCTGCTTCTTCTCCAGTTTGATTGCCTAATGATTCGGAAGCAGCCTTTACTTTATCGCCTATACCACCAGCGGTTTTTAAAGCAGTTTGCGCTGCATCACTTTGCATCACATCGCCGAGTAATCCGGTATCTCGCTCTTGATATTTGACTTCATGATTTATAGTAAAGTTTTCAGGGATAGGTAGCCATACTTTTAGATCAGGAGAAATACTACCAGCTGATGTAGGTGATTCTCTTTCATACGACCAAAACCACAGCTCTATATAAGAAGCAGCATTTTGTTTTAGATCTGGAGGGAAAGTCAATCCACCATAGTTTAAATCACCTTCGCCAGTTAACCGATTCTTTTTATCTAAAATCTTTTCGTATGGACTCTTTTTGTTAAATTCTGGTACACGATTGCCTAACCTACCCATATCAACTGGATTACTAGGAAATTTTTGAGCAAGCGGAATCTTATCCGCTACAGTTGATGATACAGCAGATGTTAATACTTTTTCTGCACCCTTACTAAATGTTCCAGCTCGTTCCAACTTAGCAGCAATATTAGCACCTAATTCCATCGCAGATTTTTGATGGCTATTTAGATTAGTAATAGAATTAGAAACACTACCATTCAAAACACCTGGTCGTGTGCTAATACTACCTAAATTTCTAATTCCAGCAATTTGAGTCTTTTCGAGAGACGATAGCTCGTTCTTTAATTGCGCAGCTACTGGTCCGACCGAATCGATTGTAGTTTTTTCTGCCATGATTATTCCTATAAATATTGTTATGGCAAAGACTTATAAAGGTGTCTTCAAACCTAAAAATCATAGTAAGTATCGAGGTGATTCTACTAACATTATTTATAGAAGTAGGTGGGAACTATACTTCATGCGATATCTCGACGGCAATTCAGGTGTTAAAGAATGGGCAAGTGAAGAACTCATTATCCCTTACAGATCACCGATTGATGGAAGAGTACATCGCTACTTTCCAGATTTTTGGATTAAGAAGATTAACAGCGAAGGAAAACTAGATACGGTCGTAGTGGAAATAAAACCATTTAAAGAAACCGTAGAACCAACTCCGCAAAAAAATCTTACTAAGAGGTATTTATACGAAGTGAAGACATGGGGTGTAAATTCTTCTAAATGGAAAGCAGCACGTTCGTATTGTGAAGATAGAGGTTGGGAATTTATGATTATAACTGAGAAAGAATTAGGTTTAAAATTCTAGCTGTGGTCCTTCTTTCTCTTTATTTTTCTTCTCGATAATAAGATCTACGTACACCTCTCTTTCGAAAGGTATCATATCATTAATTTCTGTGATTGAGAAGTTGTGCGACTGAGTTACGTCAAAGTTGAGCTTATAATGATTATAGAGTGTCATATAACTCAGCCCAACTGAAAAAAATCATCAAGATCTCTGAAGACAACCCTCTTTTCTTTTCCTTCACTATTCGTATAATTCACTACGTGCTCGATTTTCGGCGACGTCTCAAAGAATTTTTGAATCTTATTATATGCATCGATAGGTAGCATATCGATAAACTCTTGTTTATTTTTCTTCGACTCTTGCTTCCACGAATAAACATCATCTTCATCAAAGATAGTGTCAATACATGCATCTAACATTTTTTCAGTAAGATCTACCATGCTCTCAACTTTTATCATTGCATCAGACATAGCAGGTGTAGGATACTTTAATGTAACTCCAATATCATCAGTAATCATAATCTTATTGCTATGATCTTCTGCGAATTGAACAATAACATCATTTAAATCGAGTTCTAAATCATACTCAATTCCATCATTACTATCTTGTACTTTAAACTTTACTACATTGCCTACTGATACGGAGCGAATTTGAATAAACAAATATTCCATATCAAATACTGGTAAAGAATTGACATCAAAATTATCTTTCAACACACAATTATTAACGATTGTTTTAATCGCATTATAGATATCGATCTTCTCACCCGATTCTTTTG
>Ga0098045_1000330_pt1 | contig 19669 bp, 17 predicted proteins | sample 11_taG_FD_77071 | JGI IMG/M metagenome (GOLD analysis project Ga0098045, IMG submission 77071) | Marine viral communities from the Subarctic Pacific Ocean - 11_ETSP_OMZ_AT15265 metaG | ecosystem: Environmental > Aquatic > Marine > Oceanic | place: Pacific Ocean | collected 2015-01-16 | reverse complement strand
TTAGTAGGACATAACATTAAGTTTGATCTCAAGTGGTTACTTGCTTGCAATTTTACTTATACAGGCAAAGTATATGATACTATGATAGCTGAGTATGTTATACATGGTGGTGACAAAGTTGCCTTATCTCTTGCCGAATCGGTAAAAAGATATGGTCTTGACGAGAAACGTACAGATTTAACAGAGCAGTACATGAAAGATGGTGTGTCCTTTGACAGCATTCCTTGGGATATTGTAGAGGAATATGGAAGAGCAGACGTAGAGGTGACAAAGCAGTTGTATCTTGCCCAACAAAAATATGTTTCTAATGGACTTGCGCCTACCGTTGGTTTAATGAATGAGATGTGTCAAGTTCTTACCGAAATGGAAAATACTGGTATGAAAGTTAGTGTAGATGCTTTGACAAATATTAGAGAACAATATCGTAATGAATACAATGAGTTACATGAGTTTCTTGATGAAGAAGTGAAGCGTACCATGGGTGATACTCCTATAAATTTAGACAGCCCAGAGGATAGATCTAAAGTTTTGTACAGCAGAGCAGTGACAGATAAAAAATTATGGGCGAGTACATTTAATTTAGGCTATGAACAATATGGTAGCACTAAGAGAAAGAAGCGTGTAAGAAAATACAAGCAAGATGATTTTGTTAGAAAGGTAAGAACATATACTACTGTTGTACCTCATACAGAATCACACCAATGTTCTTCCTGTAAAGGGAGAGGATACTTTAACCCACTAAAGAAAGACGGTACGATTGGCAAAGCTAAAAGAATCTGTAGAACGTGTGGGGCGGAAGGGGTTGTATTTAAATCCACAGGAACAGTTGCCGGATTTAAGTTGGTTCCAAGAGATGCCTATGACATAAGCACGCATGGATTTAAAACAGATAGGCCTACACTAGAAGTATTGGCTATGTCTGCTAACGATGAACAGAAAAAATTTATTAGTGCCTATATAAAATACAATGCCATAGGTACTTACCTCAGAACATTTGTTGACGGTATAGAAAAGGGATTGGATAACAAAGGTTTTATTCATCCACACTACATGCAGTGCGTTACTGCTACAGGAAGACTATCTTCTCGTAATCCTAACTTTCAAAACATGCCAAGAGGTACAACCTTTCCTGTACGAGAATGTGTTGTATCACGATGGGAGGGAGGAAAGATACTTGAAGGTGACTACAGCCAATTAGAATTTAGGGTTGCAGGTTTTCTTGCAAATGACGAACAAGTATATGCTGATGTACAGAAAGGTTTTGATGTACATAGTTTTTCTGCAGAGGCATTGGGTGTCTCTAGACAGGAAGCAAAGGCACACACATTTAAACCATTATATGGAGGTACATATGGAACAGAAAAAGAAGTTGAGTACTACGACCTTTTCAAGGCCAGATATTCAGCTGTTGCTAGATGGCACGTCTCTTTACAAAACGAAGCGATCCAAACAAAAAAGATCACCCTTCCTTCTGGTAGGGTTTATCATTTTCCTCATGTTCGTAGGAATTTTCATGGTGGTTCTACACATGCTACCGCTATAAAAAACTATCCTGTACAAGGATTTGCTACCGCAGATCTGCTCCCACTTGCTCTTATAAATTTAAGAAAAATTTTGTTTGACAAGGGTATGCAGTCTGTGGTATGTAATACAGTACATGATTCAATTGTCCTTGACGTATGTCCTGAAGAGGAAAAAGAGGCGATTGATATTTTGGCTGAGTCCATGTTGAGTATAAGGTCTGAGGCTAAGAAAAGATACAATATTGATTATGACATGCCTATCGGTATTGAATTGAAAATTGGCAAAGATTGGCTTAACATGGAGGAAGTCTTAACACTCTAAACCGTAGGAGATAAGTATGATGTCTAATGACGTTGTAACTAAAGAAGCAGGGGTAGTGCCTTCACTGAAAAATATGTCAGTAGAGGAGATCGCTGCACTTACTGGGCAAGAGGTTAGTGGTTCTGAAAATAATCAGGGGCTACCACGTCTTGCTATTAACCACAGTGAAGAGGATAGCGAGGGCCGAACTATTTCTCGTGGTAAGTTTGCTTTAAAATTACCTAACCTTGTCACTGCCTATGCTAAGGAAGCACACGTTAGAATTTTCTATCGTCTGTATACTTATAGCAGATGGGATGCAGACCAGAATACTTTTGGTTGTCAAACAATACAAGCACCGACTTTAAGTGCTGACTTTTATGACACAGAAGGTAACATGCGTTGTGGTAGATTGACTAAAGATCAAGCAGATGCTTTACCTAAAGATAGTGCAGAGATGGCATTACATAAAAGTGTAAAATGTAATCAAGTTCTGTATAATACAGTACAGCTCGTTGATCCTGTAGATGCTGAAGGAAATAAAGTGGAGATGCCAGAAGAGATACCTTCTGTATGGTATGTTCGTGGATCAAGTTTTCTGCCAGTAAGCGACCACATTAAAATGATAGCTAGACAAAAGCAAATCATGTGTACTGTGGTAAACAAAGTGACTACGTTGAGAAAGAAAATGGGAGGCGCATCCTATTACGTTCCTACTATGTCTGTTCTTAAAACAGTAGATATAAAGGAAGGTGATCAAGATTTGATGACCAAGTTCTTTGAGACGAAAGAAGCCATCAACAATAAGACGATGGCACAGTGGAGGGAGCAAAAAGAAAAGAATGCCAAACTTGGAGACTTGTCCGACTTTGGTGATACTCTTGAAGCTACAGGATAAGACTTTTGTTTAATCCTATTCTTATGAAAGTGCAGGGATTTCTAGATCGTGCTACAAAAGAAGGCATTGATCTAGATCCTGAGCTTTTAGAAAATTTTAAGAATGACTGTGGGAATGCCCTAGTTAAGCAGTTGTCTCGTGGCAAAAGCGAATACTCTTTACGTATGAGTGGCTTGGGTAGACCCATGTGTCAACAGTGGCACGATAAGAATGGCTCACCAAAAGAGATACAATACAATTCTATTATGCGATTTCTTTTTGGTGATATTATAGAGGCCATTGCTATGGTGGTGTTAAAATCATCAGGAGTAAATGTAGAATCAGAGCAAGAAAAAGTAAAGTTAGGTTTAGATGTATGTGAACTTAGCGGTACTTTAGATGTTGTTATTGATGGTAAAGTGTGGGATATAAAGTCTGCATCACCCTATGCATTCTCTAAGAAATTTGGAGGAGAGTTTGGTGGATACAATAAAGTAAAAGAAGATGATACCTTTGGCTATCTTATGCAGGGCTACCTGTACAGCAAAGCAAAGGACATGGATTTTGGTGGGTGGATAGTTGTGGATAAAGCCTCTGGCGAATGGGCGGTGTGTGAAGCACCTGACTATCAAGAAGAAGATTCTACAGAGCAATTGGCAAAAGCAAATTCCAATGCAAAAACTATGTTACAGGACAAACCATTAAAAAGAGAATTTAAAGACAAGGAAGAAACTTTTCGTGTACAGTATGGAAAGAGAAAAGGTGAGATAATTGCTACAGGAAACAGGGTTATGCACACTGTATGTGGTTATTGTGATTACAAAACCGAGTGTTGGCCTTCTGCACAATTACACAAGAAAGTAGGAACACAAGCAACACAACGACCATTGGTTTGGTATACAAAATTAAAGAAGAGAGAAATAGAGGTATGATTTATTTATCTACAGAAGTAACCATAGGAGATAGCTACATCAACGAAGGTGTATATTTTGGTTACCAAGAGTGTGATAAAAAATTTGGTGGTGATAGTATTGTAAAAGAACTACGCAACAGGCCCAATGGCATACCAATCCGCATGACTAATACATTTGACCTAGACGAACCTTGGAGTGATGATAGGTTTGATGAACATAAGGAGAAGATAGACCATGACCTAGATATATTAGCTACACAAACAAAAGTGAGAAATGGCCTAGTAGTATTACACTGGACAGGCATAGAAGAACAACGAGGCATTCTACGAGAGAGTGCACCTAAAACTTTTAAGTATTTTAATGATAAGTTTGAGGATATATTATATAAAAACATGCCGAGGGTATAATGGTACTAAGACATCATGGCTACCGATCAGACTTTGAGTTGTCTATCGCAGTGGCTTTAAATAGAAACAATGTAAAATTTGAATATGAATCGGAGAAAATAGATTATGTTAGGCATTCTACTTATAATCCTGACTTTACTATAGTAGGTAAAAACTTCTTTGTAGAGGCAAAAGGTCTGTTTACTACAGCAGACAGAGGTAAACATTTGTTAATTAAAAAACAACATCCTGAGATAGATATACGGTTTTTGTTTATGAAAGCAGATAATAAATTGTACAAAGGATCTAAGACTACGTATGCAGGATGGTGTGAACGGTATGGATTTAAATGGTGTCAAGGATTTTTACCCCAAGAGTGGTTAGATGAATAGAGAACAGTTAAATTTATACAAAGACAATCTTCCTAAAGATATGTATGTTATACTTCTTAAACCTGACGGAGAAGATGGGGTTAGTCTTGCTGTAGTGGATACACATCCTATAGGAACTAACCATATAGATTTATCTTATATTTTATCTAGAGGAGTTTTGTCTTTATTAGCAAATGACATGGACATGATAAAAGAGAGAGGACAGAGTGTTATACTAGATGAGATGAGAAGTGTAACAAAACTTCCTATAACAGATAGTATTATGGACAGGAGAAACACTACAACTCGTACACAAAAAGATAATATTGTATCGTTGTTTGGAGAAGATACAGATGATAAGCAGTAATAGTTTAGCGGAGGGATTGGAGTATAAAATGAATAAAAGAGAACAGTATGATTCTCACGATGCTATGATAAGAGAGTCAGTAAGAGGGAAGAGCAGACAGGTAGGTGGCAGTCATTACATAGATTTTGAAATTATGCCAATAGAATATATTTCTAAAAATAAACTTGACTTCTTGGAAGGAAACATTGTAAAGTACATTTCTCGTCATAGGAAAAAGAACGGGGCAGAAGATATAAAAAAAGTTATACATTACGCAGAATTAATATTAGAATTGGAATATGGAGAAAAATAAATGGCATCATTATTAGGGGGAAACTATTTACCTACAGAGTATCAATCTTTTATACACATGTCTAGGTACTCTCGTTGGTTAGAAGAGGAAGGTAGAAGAGAGAGTTGGGATGAAACTGTTGGTAGGCTTATTAATTTTTTTAAAGAAAATACAAAGGGTGTAGATGAAAAGTCTTGGGAGGATATGGAAGAAGCAGTGCTATCATTACAGGTTATGCCTAGTATGAGAGCATTGATGACCGCAGGCAAAGCATTAGAAAGAGAAAACATTGCAGGCTATAACTGTTCGTATATACCGATAGATAATCCAAAAGCATTTGATGAGGTGTTGTACATACTTATGAATGGTACAGGGGTAGGTTTCTCTGTAGAGAGACAGTACTCTGATAAGTTGCCCACTATTCCTGATGTAGAATTTGAAAAGACAGAAGATGTAATTGCTGTGGTAGATTCTAAAGAAGGTTGGGCTAAAGGGTTTAGAGATCTAATATCGTTCTTGTATACAGGAAGGATACCTAAGATTAACGTAACTAAAATTAGACCTGCAGGTACACGACTTAAAACATTTGGTGGTAGAGCTAGTGGGCCACAGCCGTTGGTAGACCTGTTTGATTTTACTGTAGAGAAATTTAAGAATGCCAGAGGTAGAAAGTTATCTTCTATGGAGTGTCATGATATAGTTTGTAAAACAGGCGAGGTAGTAGTGGTAGGTGGTGTACGAAGGTCAGCACTTATATCATTATCAAACTTGTCAGACCAACGCATACGTTCTGCTAAGACTGGTGATTGGTGGACTACAAACCCAGAGAGAGCCTTGGCTAATAACTCTGTTGCCTATACAGAGAAGCCAGACCCCGGCATTTTTATGAAAGAATGGTTGTCTCTTTACGAGAGTAAATCAGGAGAACGAGGCATGTTTAGCAGGGCTTCTGCACAGGCAAAAGCTGCTGAGAATGGTAGGAGAGATGCCTCTTGGGATTTTGGTACTAATCCTTGTAGTGAAATTATATTACGGCCTAATCAGTTTTGTAATCTTACAGAAGTAGTAGTGCGTTCTGGTGATACCGTAGCTAGTCTTACAAGAAAGATACAGATTGCCACACTGTTAGGCACCATACAATCTACCTTTACAAACTTTGGTTACCTTCGTAAACGGTGGCAGAACAACACAGAAGAAGAAAGATTACTTGGTGTATCTCTTACAGGTATTATGGATAGTCCGTTGATGAATGGCAAGGAGAGTGGATTAGAGAAACGTCTTGAGACTCTGCGTGGTGTTGCTGTAGAGGCTAATAAATATTGGGCAGAGAAGTTTGGCATAAACCAAAGCACTGCCATAACGTGTGTTAAACCATCGGGTACTGTTAGTCAACTTGTAGATAGTGCTAGTGGTATACATGCAAGACACAATCCTTATTACATACGAACAGTACGGGGAGATAACAAGGACCCTCTTACAGAATTTATGAAAGCATCTGGCATACCATCTGAGCCAGACTATATGAAACCAGAACATACAACAGTATTTTCTTTTCCGATGAAAGCCCCTACAGGCTCTGTTTGCAGAAATGATATGTCTGCAATAGAACAGCTTGAGTTATGGAAAATTTATGCAAAACATTGGTGTGAGCATAAACCTTCTGTTACGATTTCGGTAAAAGAAAGTGAGTGGGTGCCTGTCGGTGCGTGGTGTTGGGAAAATTTTGAATACCTGAGTGGTGTCTCCTTTCTCCCCTTTTCCGATCACACATATCAACAGGCCCCGTATCAAGATATAGATGAAAAGGAATACAAGAAACTTGTAAAAAAAATGCCAGCAACTTTAGACTGGCACAAACTACAGGATTTTGAAAAGGAAGATAATACGAAGGGATCACAGGAATTAGCCTGTACTGCTGGAGTGTGTGAGTTAGTAGACATCTAATGCGGGTTCATAAACCTGCCATAGCTTCTGCTGATATATCTCTTCTTAGAAAGGTGATTGCTTATTATTTGAATAATAGCCATGCACCAGAAGAACAAGAAGCCTTGATCAATTTATTTCATCGGCTAGGAAGATTGGAATAGTAAAATGTCTGAAGCGAGTCTGTTTGAACTATCCGTAAAGGTCAATTCAGACGGCAAAATTATAACACAAGTAGATTACATAGAGAGAGAAACTCTAATTACCGCTCTTGACGAGTGGAAAAAAGATTACCCAAATACACATGTACTAGGAGCTGTGGTAGAATACCTCAAGAAGGTAGGCCATGCTGTAGAGGAAGACGTAGGAAAGCTTTGTAAGTCTTAGTAATTGTAGGAACTTACTTTACCACCCCTAGCTAGTTTTTTCTTCTTTTTCTTTTTATTTTGTACTTTTCCACCATAGGCCATTGCTTGTGGTATGTAACCCTGATCTAAAAAATACATATGTTTTTTGTCATCTATTAACATCTGTTCCTGTTCAGATATTCTTCTTCTTACAGGATCATCTGTAATATCTGGAATAAATTGTTCATTTAATCTTTCCATTAGATCTTCTTCTGATTCTGGCACTTCTTCTACAGTTACCTCTCCCGGAGAGGGCACAACTACTGATCCAAATTCATTTGTATTATTAGTATTATTATACATGTTTGGTGGATAAGTAGCAGCCATTCTTAATCTATTAGAAATATCAGCCCCTGTAATTCTTTCTCTTGTTGGCCTTTGATTTACAACCGAAGCCATGCGATTTGATTTTCTTGCAGCTTCTTCTCCTGCTAACAAGCTAACTTTATTGGAGTCCATAGCTCTTGCAACTTTACTAACAATAGCATTTTTTTGGTTAGTATCTTTAACAACTGTTTTTTTATTCTTAACAGTTTTTACAATTTTCATGTTACTTCTAGTTTCTTCGTTTCCTAAAATGTAACGTAGTAAATCTCGTACTCCCCCATTACCAATTTTGTAATCAGCTACAGGAGGTCTATTTCCTTTTAGTCTTTCTGATTCTGCCATGCTCTATGTCCTCACTTTGCGTGGACCGTTGCTGTACATAACAGCCCCACCATATTTCATTTGTCTCTTGTTAGGGTATCGTTTTCCTGTCATAGGATCTACATTGGATAATTCCATTGCATCTGCCATAGGCGTTGGTGGCACCATAGCTTTTTCAGGTTCTGGTTTAACTATATCTGGTTTAGCAGACATATCAGCTCTGCCTCCTTCAGCCATCTCTTTGTAGTTGTGTTTTCCGGGCATGTGTTTTCTCCTTTATCTAGCTATTTCATTTTGCATATTGTCTAAGAGGTAAGTGCTTTGTTCTGCATTCAAAGCGTCTGCATAGGCCTTTTTTTCTGTTTCTAAATTTTTTCTAAGAGCATCTTCTTCTATTTTTAAATTTGTTTCAAGTGCCTCAGCTTCAGAAACATATATATCTTGTTCAATAGATCCTATAAAGTCTAACAATTTACGGCCCAAACCTTTTATTTTTGGCACTGCACTACCTTCTGTTCTATATCCTTCCTCACCAAATAGTGACTCTCTTATAACATCTATTTCACCTACAAGCTGTGGTAGCCACGAAGCTTCGGCACTTTCAAGAGTTAAACTTAAAGGTTTTCCAGACTTAATAAGATCTGCTACTTTACCTGCTGCCTCTGGATTCATCATAAGAGCAGCCATAGTTGCAACCTCATCTCTTTTCATTTGCACAATCATTGCCTCTGCTGCAACATATCGCAAAGAAGTACGACCAGAAGCTACAGCATATAACCTACTTACATATGAACCGACAGTCAATCGTGCTAAACCTTTTGTTGGGTCCTCTACTCCTCTTATAGATCTTCCTCCTGATGTTGCTGCAATATCCATAGCAGTGGCTTCAGCAATATATCTAAGATCATCTAAAGCAGATAGTTCAATTTTTTCCCCACCTTTTCCTATTGCGCTTCTTTTTTTAACTAATTCTGGAAAAATATCACCTATAACAGTTTCGTTTCGGTCTAAATATTTTATAAACTCATTTGCGTCAAGAGCTTGAATAGGAACAAATTTTTTACCACTGTCAAAAGCATCATAAGTTTTTTTAAGGCTTTTTGTCATAAGATCAGTAGTTGTTACGGTATATTTTTTAAAAAAGGTATCAACCCACAGTGCATAAAGAACTTCTTCGGTTTTTTCTGGTTTCATACCATTTTTAATTAGCTCTGCTTTAACTTTTTTTAATTTTCCATTACTTACATGTTCTAAAATTTTGCTCGTATCTGTATCTAAATAGTTTTCTAAAAGTTGTTTATTGGTTTTATTTGTATTAATTACAGCTTCGTAAGCGTCATTCATTTTATCTGCAAACCTAACTGACGCTTTATCTTTTGACGTTTTAGATACTTTTACAACTTTTGCAATATCTTGATTTTTTCTTACTGCATTTGTAAATTTTGAATTAAAATCATATGCTTTTTCAAAATTAAATTTACCACCACTTGCTTTTTCTAAAGCACCTAACATGTGTATAGCTCTGTCAGTTTGTGCGTTATTAAATTGTACACCTTCTGGAGGCACTTCTATTTTAATGTTATTAGGAAGCTCTATTGTTCTTCCAAAATCTTGTAGTTTATCTACACTTACACCTTTTGATGTTGATTCTTGCACATAATTAAGGGCGTGCATATTTAATGAATCTATTATGGCATTGTATTCTGTAGATCCTTCTGAAAATGTTAATGTAATTTCATCATATATTTTTCTAGCATCTTTAACATCACCTGTAAATATAGAACTGGCCCACTTTTCCACCGGAACTTCAAAATTGTAACCACCAAACATATTTTTGTTATATCTACCTCTAGTGCCATAAGTTTGGCTGTACAATTTAGTAGACATTATATCATTATAAACAATATTTTCTTTTCTGGCAGCTTCATACAAAGCATCATCTAATAAACCACTATTTTTTAAATCTTGTATACCATTGTCTAATGCGTTTTTAACATCTATTAAGTTGTATTTTTCAAAAGCTTTTGCATTTTTTGGATCTTCTCCTAGTGCTGCTATACGATTGTTTATTCCTATACGAACATTGTCTATATCTTGAGCTGATAATTTAAAAGTAGGAATGTCCATACCTTGTATAGTTACTTTATTATCTATCATATATGCCAATAATTTTGCAGGAGACTGTGTAATTTTATTTATCTCATCATCTGCTAGGCCAGCATCAGAAAGTGAAGATCTAAAAGTTGGAATAAACTCTCCAGATTTTATATTGTTTGTTTTTTCTATATTTTTAATATAGGCAGTTGCAGGCTCAGAAAAAATATCATCTATTTCATTGGCTATTTTAGAGTCTTCACCTTTCTTCCCTTTAAATATTTGAGATTGGCTTATTACTTCAAATTCTTCACGAACTCGTTTGTAAATATTTGTACCATCTACAATCTGCTCTGTACCACCTTTTCCAGCATTAGCATACGCAGTATTTTTAGAATCCCGCACATTGTCTATACGATTTATAAGTAATGATGCAATCGCTTTACTAGTATATCCTGAAGCCATTTCAGAATTTTCTGTAGTTTTTGCAAGGGTTATAAGCTTACGATGCTCTATTTTGTGTAAATTTTTTAACATAGTTGTTGCTTTTGCTGCTTGTTCATCGGCATCTAAAAGTTTTAAACCTGCAACATATTTTTGTAATTTTTCTTTAACCCGATTATTACCTACAGTTTCATCAATTAATGTATTTATATTTGATAAATCTACAGTTAGTGCATCTGAAACAGCGTTAATAGAATCTTTTTTTTCGTTACCTAACTTTTCAATCATACTTTGTACACTATCTATGTATTCATTTACATCTTCTGTTAAAAATTCTGCCCTGTTTGGATTTTTTAAATTATCATTTTTCATAGTAATAAGATCTTCATAATGTTTTTGTAAATCTTCAGTGTACTGTTTTTTCATTTGATAAAAATCTTCTAAACTTACTTGCCCTAAAATTCCTTTCTTTTTTACTTTTGATAATCCTGTCATTAACATTTCAGGTTCTATTGCTCGTAATGTATTTAAATTAAACAAAGTTCCAAACCCCTGCTCAGGATTTCGTACACCCATATCTCTTAACCTTGCAGTAACTTCTACACCACGTTCCATATAATCTATAATACGTTGTTGTGACTCAGCACCTAATGAACTAAAGTTTTTTTGAAATTGTATAGCGTTTGTTTTTTCTTTTCTGCTTAAACCAATACCATCTAAATTTCTTTCCCCTCTAAGAAAATCAATAATAGCCCCAGTCTTTTCGTCTCCAAAAAATACAGAAGAAAGTGCTACTCCTTTTTGGGCTGTAGCTGATGCGCCTCTTATTAATCCATTAAGAACATGCGTTCCAGAAATAGATGAAATTAATGATCCAGCAGCATTATATCCTCCCCCAACATCCCAATCTGTCATTCTATCTAAAGCTAAAGCACTGCTTATGTATAATAGTTCTCCACCAGCTATATCCGTAACCGCAGCTGCTGTGTTATATCTAAAATTATACAGCTGATCTCGTGCAAAACGCCTTCCTAAAGAGGAGACATTTAACACACGTTTTTTAGTTTCTTCATCACCTATTTTTTTAATGTTAATTTTTAGCTGGTTTGCTAAAGAACGTGCATCGTATTTTACACCATCCTTTTTATATTTGTTAATAATTGTATTTGCTTCCTCTAATATTTGATCATTTAATCCTCTATTAAGGTATCGTAAACTTGCTACATACGCTCCTGTTGGCATAAGACTTTCAAGTGCAATGTTGGCAGCTATAAGTGCTAGTGGCAAATCTCTTCGGTCATCAAAAAGTTTAGCCATTTCATTAATTTTTAATGGATCTATATATGCACCACCATCTGCTGAAACTGCACTAGCATTTCTACCCATTATTGTATTTGGAAAATATTCACGAAAGTACTGGGCTACAGGAGTGCTGTAAAATCCAAGTTCTGTATTTTCTACACCTTTTAAAAATTCTTCTATAGTTGGAAAATCACCAAGCCAACCTGTAGAAAAACCAAACACTTCTTTAGGGGTTATTATATTAGCTGCTAAAGCCGTTCCTGTCATAACTGGCGCACCTAAAAGGCCCGCAACTGTAAGTGTTGTTTTAGGAATATCTGCCCCAATACGTATCATATTTTCTGCCAAAAGCCTTGTTAAAGTTACTGGCCTGCCTTCCATGGAAGCTAATGATTCTAAATCTAAATCTTTTATTCTTTTTTCTGTTAAACGAAAAACACTATTAACTTCGTCATTAGTTAATTCATCTGCTGGAAAATAGTAAGAATCTATAGGTATTTCTGAATCATCAGGACCATACAAATGAAACCCCCATTCTAATAAATCTCCTGATTCTTTATTAAATATCGGTTCTAATTTTAAATTGTGCCTTATGTCTCGTAATGTTCTAGCTACAGATTCTTCTCTAGCTTCCTCTTTTTGAAATTCTATTTCTTCTGGTGTACGAGAGTCAGAGACATCTTCTACTTTACCATATTTATAAAGAGATGGTTTTTTTTCTTCTACTACAGGTGGCGTTACTTCTTCCTTTTCTTCTGGAAAAACTTCAGGGTATTCTATTTGAGGAAATTTTGGTAGATCTTGTGGTAAAGGTTCTATGTTTGTGTCAGCGAAGTCTGTTATGTTTTCATTAGTATTTTTTGGAGTAGTTACTTCTTTGGTAACAGGACTTTCTATAACACCTATGTCTTCTAAACTTTTATTTAAAACTTGATCTGTAATTTCGTTTGGAGTACCGTTAGCCATTATTTATTTTCCTCCTTTTTCGCTGTATGTTTTTAACATAGAATCAACTATACTTGCTGCTCCTACATTAACACCCTCTTTGAAGTCTCCATTATCATCTAAATAATTTTTAGAAAAAGTTAAAAATGCATTTAAATTTCCTCCTTTCCAATCTGGAAGGCTTTTCTTTACAGGAATTTCTCTATTTAAAGTTTCTGGTTTAAAATTATAACCAAACGTAGTAGTAGTAGCACTATCAGGTGGTGGACTATCCTCACTTGCTGGAGGATTGTCTACTAATTCATGGGCCCCGTTAGGCACATTTGTTATGTTATGAGCATTATCAGCCATTGCAAAATAACTACCACTTAATTCTGCAACTCGCACCCAAAGTTGTCCACGAGGTGCTATGTCTTCAGGCTGAAGCACATTGTAAGTGTTACGTAAATTTCTACTCAAACTTACGCCATATATGTAGTCTTCATATATTCTTGCTGTTTGATAGTCACCGATAGTTCCAGCATTTTTGTAAGCATCGTGTGCTTTGTAAGTACTAGATAGCATATTGATGATTGATTCCATTCGGTGTGATTGGAACTCTTTGTTTACAAATAAACTGTTACCTAATGCTCTTTTAATATTTATTACGTCTTGGTCAGAAATAGTTCTACCACCGGTTCCTCCCTGTAAAGCTGCAGCTAATTGGTAAGCAAAAACTTCTAGCATTACTTCATATTGAGCACGAAAATTACCAACCCCGTCTATTAACTCTGAATATGAACCATATTTTTTACCATCAACTTCAAAATTATTTAAACGATCTTCAAATTTCTTTCTACCACCAATTTCGTAAGTTATACCAAGGCCGTCTTTTACAAGGTTTACAAGTTCACTTATTTGATCTTTACCACCACCTTCTTTAAAAAAACTAGCAATACCCCCCATGAATACGCCAGTTCCACCCATTGGCATAGCCTTTTTTAAATCCTCTGGATCATAAGATTCCATGAGTCCTAACATATTGTAAGCAGTTTGTAGTGCTGTTTCTATAGAATCGGCCTTTTCCGTGTGCCCTTTTACATTAATATCCTTATCCTTTGCATATGCAGAACCGGATGTATAAAATTCTAAACCAAAAGTCTGGCCCGGTCTTCCGGGAAGATTTATATTTTTTTGTAATACATCTCTTGATGCTGAACGAATAACATCGTACACAAATGCATCTCTATCTAAATCTACCAAAGTTTTATCTTTAGGATTTTTTGGTTCAGGAAAAAACCAACGTGAAGCATCTACTAAATACTGTGATGTTTCTCTAGATAAACGACCACTTTTTATTTCATGGTAAAAGTTTGTTGTTTTAGAAAGGTTATATGCTGTCCACAATTCTTCTGTAGAATACATTGTTTCTATGCCGGCAGGTGTTGTTTTGTGGTGAGGAGCTATAATGGCTGCATATTCTTGAGCATCCTTCCGCAAATCAGCTGTGTCATCTGTTGGTTTAGGCAAAATAAATGTACCATTGTTATTTTTAATAGCTACTTGATTATTATTTACAAGAGACGTTTCGTTTTTACCATTACCACTAAAATTTTCACCAAGAACCCAATGATTAAATGGAATAAAAATATTACCCTGTTCAGTATTTACAAATTCATCTTTTTTAGCTAAACTTTGAAGTGTAGCACCTATACCATTTAATTGAGCTTGTTGGTTTTCATCTAACGTGTCGTAGTTTTTTTTGTACACATCTTCGTATACAGACATAAAAGATAACAAATCATTTGAATTATCAATTTTTCCTTGTGCTAACCTATCAATAACTTCTTTTCCATCACTTCCTAATAAGTTAAATCTAGTGCCATCCGGTTTATTAACATACAATTTGGGTGCTGCTGCAAATTCTGCTAAAGCGGTAGCATTGGCAGCTGTTGTAGCCTTTTGACCAGCTAACATCATTTCGTGATCTCTTAATGCTTGAGCGTCTTTCGCTTCTCTACGTCTTTGTAAAAACCCTGAAACTCCAGCCATAAATGGACTTATACTCATTATCCCATACCTCCTTCTTCTATCATTAACATAGCTTCTTCAGGAACTGGTTCTGCCTCCGCTTCAGTAGCAGGCATATTTAAAAAACTACCAGCCTCTTCTTCTTCTGTAAATAACTCTTGCTGTGCTACATCAACATCTTCTATTAATGATTCAATTAAATCCGCATGTGCTTCTGGGTTATTTTCTTTTAATCCTTCTAGTATCGTTTCATCTGTTACTGTTGGGTTATCTTGTTTATTAAACATAACTAGATCAAATCCTTGGTCTTTTGCTCTTACAGCAAAATAAGCTGATAGTGGAAATTTTAATAACTCAGCTATGTCCGGTGACCAATCACCATTAGCAAATCCAGTAAAAGCTATAGTATTTACAATGCTTTCTACAGGAGTTCCTATCATTAAAAACTTATCTAAATCATCTTCTAATTCTTGGTTTGAATCTATTTTAAATACAACATGTTCAAACGCATCATCTACATTTGTAAATTTTGGAGGAGTATCCCAAGGCCATTTGCCCGGTTCATCAGTTAAAGACTGGCCCGGTACAGGAGCATCAAAAGGGTCCATAGAGTATGGCGACCTTTTATCATACTGATTTTGGTTGTTTACTTTTTTTGGATTTAATAACATGGCTATTTCCTATGTTGAGTATGTTCTTCTAAATGATGGTTTTGTTACTGTAATTGCTGCATCTTTTAAAGCAATTGTTTCTCCTATTGTGCCAACTCTACCTACGGCTTGTCCGTGAATTTCTGGGAGATATTTATCTGAATGAGCAAGTTTTAAAAAATTAGATGCAGCACGGTTTGGATCATAGGGTGTTACTTTTCCCGGAGCTTGTATGTTTGCCATAGTTCCACCTATATTTATTTGTGGTTGAGCTCTGTGAACAATTTGTTGACCACCCCTTCGGCCTGCTTTCATATTATCTGGTGTTCCACCAACGCCTGCCATTTCTTGTAGAACAGGTTTTCCAGCAGCATCATAAGCTATTGTAACAAGCTGTTTTCCTAAACTATTATTCCATCCAACAGCTTTTTTTATCCCAGAAGTAACGTCAGAAAAATTAACACCCTTTTGTCCTGTAAGGTAACTATAACCTTGCCCAGTGATAACATCATATATATCTCGTGGAGTAGATGCAATATCTGCAATTCCACCAAACACATCTTTTAAAAATCCTGTTTGTGCAGTCATATTGCCTCGTATAAAATCTGCAAGTTTCCCTCCAGTATAACCAATTGCTGCTGCTCCACCTAAATATTTCCATAAATTTTTCATTGTTACGCTCCAAATAACTTATCAAAAACTGTTGAACCTAATTCGCTGTACACACTATCTTTAAACTCTGTTTGGTATTGCTCTGAACTAAATTCATTTTGTTGAGCTTGCACAGCAAATTGATGAGCACGAGCTGCTGCTGATTCTGCTCTTTGTAAAACCCAAGCTGCCTCATCACGATACCTTTGCCACAATTGATTTTGTGCTTGAGTAGATAACCCTAAAAGATTTTGTGCGTTTATTCTTGCACTTTCATTTGCTACTGCAGTGTTCTGTGTATTAATTTGTCTACGCCACTGAGCATTACTTTGATCAATTTGAGCAGACATATTTGCATTAAATTTATCACGGCTGTCTTCCATCTGTGCTGCAAATCTTTCTGATGCATTTGTTTGGTCTGAATTAAACTGTCTCATAGCTGCAGTTCTTGTATGGTTTGCATTCTCTACCTGAACATTTAACTCTTCATAAAACTCATTTACTTGGTTTGTAGATTTAGCATTAAATTGTCTTGTTGCATTTTCTTGAGCTTGATTTGTAAAAAGTTTTTGTATATGTGATTGATGTGTTAAAGTGTTTGCCTGTTGCTGTTGTGTTAAATTTTGTGTATCTATTGCTAAAAATGACCGTGCATTGTTCACAGCAGCTTGCATTCTAGCATCAAGGTTAGCCTTATCCATAGCAGCATATGTCATAGCATTTTGTAATGCAGTCTGCTGGGAATTATTTAAATTTTGCATCTCCATTCTAGAATACGTTTGAGCATCAGCAGCAGCAATTGGTACCCCTGATTCCATAATTGCTTGTGTTATAGCAGCTGCTGCCATAGAGGATGCACCAAGACCACGATGTTGCATCTGTGCAGTTACATTTCTTACAGCTGGAGCAGCCCATGCCGGTAGCTCTTCACCAGTTTTTATACTTTCAAATAGTTGTCCAAGTTGATATTTAACTGTAGCCTTTTCATTTACAGTGCCTTGAGCAGCTTGTGCTACAGATTCTTGAGACACTGCACCTTGTATGTCTCCTATTTTAGATTCTTGTGATAGGGTACCTTGAGCAGCAATTGCTTCTGGAGTGTTTGCTACTGTATAAGCAGAGTACGTGCTTGCTGCTTCTGCTTGAGGTTTTGGTACAGATAATCCTGTAATGTCTGCTTGAGCTACATTTACCGTTGGTGCTGTACCTACAGAAATTGCAGATAAATCTTCTTCTGTCTGTGGAGTAATTGGTGTTGGAGATATAGTTTCACCTGTTGTTAATTCTGTTTTTTGAGCAGGTGCTTCTCTTGGAGATATACCTAATTGTCCTGATATAGACTCATCTGTAGCGTCTCCACCTTCTTGTAATCTTTTTCTTGTATCCCTCATAATCTTTGGTAACTTTGCCATTTTCTAAAACCACTTATTCATTAATGTTGATATTGCTGCACCAGCTCCACTTGCTACAAGAAGAACTCCTACAAATAGCCCCTTGCCTTTATCCAGCTGGCTTTCTAGTGAATCTAATCTTTTGGACAGTCGGTCCACATCTTTTGACAGTGTTTTTACAGCCTGTATAAGTTTGCCCATCTCTATTTCATCCGTTGCCATTATCTACGGTTTCCCTTCACTCCACTGTCATCAGGCCAATCGTTAACTTTAGCTATAGTTTTTACAGAACCATCCTCGTTGTACTCAGTTGTGTGAAGAACTTTAAATGCATCTATGTCACTGGCATTATCTATGGCTGTACAGATAGAAGCATGTGCTGTTCTCACTGCTGCCATGTAGGTAATCACTGCTGAGGGCACAGCTGTATCAGCAGTAACTTTACGTTGTATTAGCCAATTAAAGCCTTGTAGTAAACCATTAGCATTATTAGTTGCTCTATCTTTTGCTTGTGTTTTTAAACCATAATTAATAACCTTAGAACCATCATCATGTAAAAGTTGATTACCCTCTTTATCTTTAGCATCTTCATCAGCCAGTTTTCTATCAGAATCTTTTACACCTATAGTTCTAACAACACTATTCTTATCACCTGCTATAGCAAATGCTTCATCTTTTTCTATGTAATACTTTTCATTAAGAGATGTACCACTTGTTGTTACTGGCACTACACCAATAGCTTTTCTTTCTGCATCTGTCCACAGAGAAAATAAAGTTTTAGGATGGGTTATCCCATCTACTATCATTGTTTTCGGATTTACAATAATTTCTTCTATTGTATCTTTATCCGAATTTAGTTTAGCCCACATTGTTTTTCTCCTCTATCTTGCTGTTGCGTATTTAAATGGGTTATGTGCCATAGCTAAATATACTATACCATCTGAATTAGTTGAGTTTGCGTTTGAGTTTGTAGTACGAATTTTTACCCCATTACTTAAAAAATCTACATGCCTGTTTGAATTATCTACTATGGCAGAATTATCATGCATAGATAATGTTTTTGATATAGGATTAATTGGTCCATTTAGTGAATCCCAAACTAATGGATCATCTCCTGAAGAAACATGTTTAATAATAAAAAGTGCAGGTTTAAATCCTAGATAAATAAATGGGCCATCTACATCACCATTTCCAACGTATTTTCCTGATTTAATATATCCGTCACAATCTGCAAAGCAATAAGCAACATAAGTTCTACCACTATGATTTACTTCATTGGTATCACCTACAGATACAAGAGTACTTGATGGAGTAGTATTATTCCACAAAGCAGCAGTTCCAAATGCAGTATTTCTATCTAAATAACCATACTTTGTATTGCCTGCACCTTTAGCATATACTGCCCAATTATTAGCACCATTACGTTGTTTAACCCAAACCATAGTAGGAACACCACTTAATCCATGTCCAAACGTACCAGTTCCACCTGCACCACTATAAGTAGATATACTTAAATGTCCACTTGGATCTACTTGCTGTGTTACACTTACTGAACCTGAAGAATTCGTAGATGTTGTTCCACCATTTAATCTCCAGTTCCACATTTGTTGTGTATGAGTACCAGAATTAAATGCAGTACCACTAGTTATAGTAATATCTGAACCACTTTGAGCTTTAAAATTGTATTGTGAAAAAGTATCTTCAGCATCATTAGTATCTAATTCTAAAAATAAATTATTAGAACTAGCTCCAAAAAATCCTCTATTTGTGTCTAAAACATGCCAGTTCTGACCTTGAACTGTTGACCTTGCCCAAGACCAATCTATTTGAAAACTTGTATCTATAGTTCTTTCTGAACCATTACCTGTATATTGTAACATACCAAACAATTTCTGTGGATAATCGTCATCAGTTTGTGCAGGATCAACTGCATCTGCTACTGGTAAATTAGCAGCACATAAAGCTACATAACCAGAAGGCACAGCTAAAGAAAAATTACCATAACCATTACCATCTGCATTTCCTCCTGCTGTTACAAGTCCAGCAAAAGTTGAGTCAGCTCCAAAATTAAATACACCACTAGCAGTATTACCACCACCACCACTACCAATATATGGTGCTAAAACACCAGTTGAAGGTATGGTATAGGTGGAACTATATGTACTTCCATCATAAGTCCATTTAAAAGTATTAT
>Ga0098045_1000324_pt1 | contig 19839 bp, 8 predicted proteins | sample 11_taG_FD_77071 | JGI IMG/M metagenome (GOLD analysis project Ga0098045, IMG submission 77071) | Marine viral communities from the Subarctic Pacific Ocean - 11_ETSP_OMZ_AT15265 metaG | ecosystem: Environmental > Aquatic > Marine > Oceanic | place: Pacific Ocean | collected 2015-01-16 | reverse complement strand
TCTTATACCAAACCCTAATCTATAATCAAAAGGGTAATTAGGAGTATCATCTACAACTACCGGTATGTCATATAAGCCATCGCCCTCGCCAGTTCTTACAAAGAATACGTTTTCATTTGCTTCTATAGAATTAGAAACATCTGCAGCGCCATAAACAGTACCATACTTTATAAAATCTTTATATAAAGATTTAAATAAATTGTTTTTTTCTTTTTCTTGCGAAAATAATGTTAAATTTGATAGTAAAAATACTATAAATAGCAATTGTCTCATAGTTTACTTGTTTTATTTATTATTACTTGTTTTATTTATATTTTAATACTAATAAATTCTTTTGCTACTGCTTGATGATTTTTTGTTTGATTTTTTAGCGTTTCCTTTTTGAAAATCAGATATACCTAACTCCCACTCAGTCCAACCAGAAAGCAAAGCTACTTTAGCCCACATCTCGTTATCTTCGTCCATAGCGTCTTGAATGTTCTTCATTTTTCTTAAAACTCTATCAGCAGGTATATTTGCGCCAGCTGATAAAACCTGTGCCCCTGCCATGTAAGCAGGATTTTCTAAACTAAAACCTTTTGATTTCATATCTTCTAAATCATAGTCCAACGACCTTAATGCTGATCTAACTTTAGTAACTTTTGAAGATATAGGTGGTGAAAAGTCTAGCATTTCCCAAGCAGCTTTTTCATATTTAGGCCTATCTTTACCATGCTCTTCTGATATTTTATGTAATATGTTTTTAACAGTTGAAACAGCAGCACCACCATAACCTAAACCTCTTAGTTGAGAGTCTAACATACCGTTTATTATTCTACCTGATTTATCCATTATTTGCTGTTCATTTTCTTCGTTTTCATCAAATCCAATAGCAAACATAGCTTGCTGCAAACCGTTAAATATTAAGTTTTGAACAAAACCGTAATACGTTATTTTAGATAAATTAGTTTTAGCATCACCTCTACCGTTTGCTAAATCTTGTATAGCTCTTTTTTGCAACCTTGCGTACTGCATAGGTGTATTTGCAAAAGCTAATACAACTCTACCTAAACCAGAGGCTTGTTGAGCAGATATTCTATCAGTTCTACTTGACTGTTGAGATTCTTCTGATATTTCTCTAAAATCTTTAAACGCTAACTCTTCAGCTTTCTTTTCTGATAAACCTTGTTTTTTGTAAGTGTTTACTCTGTTTCTATAAAAACTAGCACCACCCGACGCAATAGCAAAACTATCAGCTCCTCTTGTCATAACAAAACCTTTATTAAGTAAATATGATATAGCTGCTTTAGCTTTGTTTTTAGAAGTAGCTGCCATTTCTACAATTTCAGCTTCGTTTATGTTAATCTTTAAACCATCTCTTCTTTGTACTAGGTAATCTGAGTTAAACAACTTGTTAAAGTCTGCCCAGTATTGTTTTTGATTACCAAAAGCTTTTGCCGCAGCTAAAGGGTTGTTGTCTTTAAAGTTTACATAATTTATAGCAGATATTGTTTGTAGAACAGCTGATCTAGAGTTTAAGAACATGATAGCTCCAACAGAGTTGTTTGTCCAGTCTAATATTTCATTTTCTAATCTTTGAAAAGCTCCACCTAACTTTTTTCTGTTATTTCCAGATTCCATACGACCAAGTATGTTTTCCATAGCTTGTCTAGCTTTTGATCCGTAAGCAGCTTCGTATTTATTTAGATTAGCTTCTGAAAATATAATATCTCTATTTTGCTTCCATTGTTTTAAATGCTTGGCTCTTTTCGTTCCGTTTAACCCTTCTATCATGTCTGTTGTTATAGTTCCAGCTAACCAATTTTGTCCTGGTTTTTGATAACCGTCACCTTTGTGTATCATTATCAACCTATCAGCAAAAGTTCTTAAAGATTCATTTGATTTAACAAAACCGTTTAGCTGTTTTAAATCTGTCTTACTTACGCCAGGTACTTCCACACCTTGTTTGTTCCAAATATAAACCCTCATAGCTTGTTCTTTAGTGTAGCCAGCAGCGGGTCCTTCTTTAATTTTATCTCTTAAGTTTTTAGGAACATCTTTTATTTCATTTTTTAAAGCCCTAAAGTCTTTCATCATTTGATGACGTTCTTTTGTAATAGCATTTTCACCTCTAGCAAAAGGATCTAACAAGTGTTTTTTATACCAAGCCATTTGAGAGTCACCAACTTTACCTTTGCCAAGCGTAGGATATATTAGACCAACAAAATCTTCCGCTGTTGGTGGTATGAAAAATTTAAATCTTCCTTTGTTAGCTCCAGCAACTTGACCTTTAGCTTTGCTATACACCTTGTTTGCACCAATACCTGTTTTGTTTTCTAATATTTTATTAAAGTCTGCATTTAAATCAATACTAGCTAAGGCTTGCTGAACGTCAGATTTAACATCTAATTGCGTTAAAGCACTTTTTACAGCCTTAACATTTTTAATAGCATCGTCAGCAAAGTAGAAATCATTGAAACCTTCAGCTGCTTTTTTTATAATCCAATCAGCTTTTGCCTCAGGTCTACCATCAGCTAAACCTGTTATATTTTTCATTGGTACTTCTAAACCAATACCTTTTAAAAACTTGTGTATTGCTAAGGCAGATTCTTTAGGTCGCGCTGTTAATACAAATATATCTTTGTTACCAAACTTACCCTGACGCTTCATAGCTAAGTCAAACAAAGGTCCTTTTTTACCATCAACAACTTTGTTAAACTCACTGAAATCGTATTTAGCACCTTGTTTTGTAAGCTCAGCATCGCGTTTTGCAAACTCAGTAGCGTTAATTTTAAACTTCTTACCATTAGGCATTGTAACTCTAATCTGACTATTTGTTCTAGCTAAAGTATCGTCAAAATCAAAAACGCTGATACCTTTTTTAGGTTTTTTCTGATCTCTACCATTTTCTAATGCTTTATCGTATTTTTGAGATGTAATTATTTTTTCAAGTTTTTTAACCTCTTGTCTACCAACTTTCTCAACAATTTCTTGATATAATGATTTTTCAAACTTACCATCATTTTTATATATGTTTTTGGCTAGTTCTAAGTTTTCAGCAAACCTAAATATATTAGAGCTGTTTACCTTACCTGTAGCTTTATCTATCATGTTAAAATCACCTAGCATACCAAATATACCTTTATAACTAGCTAAAGTTTTCTTACCTTTTTGTATGTAAGAACCATCTAGTATTAATTGAGCTGATTCAAAAGACTGTTGACTGCTTGATTTTAAATGTTCATACTTTACAGTTCCTTCAAAAGCTTTGCCAGGTAAAAATAAATAACCAACTGGTGATAAAACTCTTTCACCTGTAGTTCCAACAGAGCTGTTTGCTTTTTTAATTTTCAATATGTAATCAGCTTTTTGTTTAAATTCAGGTGTTCCTTCTTTACTACTATATAACCACTCTTGTAAACCAGAGTTAAACATGTCATAAAGCTCAGCTTGTAGTTTACCTTCTTTAGTGCCAAAATATTCTTTTGCTATAGCTCTTTGCTCTGCTAAAGTGCTAGCTTTCATTATCTTTTTATAACCAGTGTAGTTTTTAGAAGCATAAACACTTTTAGCTAATTCCCAGTTGAAATTTTTAAATCTTTCAATTAGTTCTTTAGATGGTTTAAATTCACCAGGTTCTTTAGATAATCTTTGTTTTATACCTACTTTAAAATCTCCCTCAACCTTAGCGTTATCAGATCCAACAATGTTATAGTGACCAACAAACATGTCTAGTAATAACTTAGTATTACCGCTTTGTTTTAACATATCAACACTTGGTATAAAACCAGCTAAATCAAACGCTAGTCTTTCAAACCTAGCTTGAGCTACATCGCTTTCTTTAAATTTAGCGTCAGACATTTTATAGAGAGCATCACCTGGAGTTTCATATATAGTTCCACCTAGCATTTTGTCGTACTTTGTGGATTTTAAAGCTTTCATAAACTGCTCGGCTGCTTTACCTTCTTCAGCAAAAATTCTAGCTTTTGTTTCAACAAAATCTTTTATAGCACCATAGGACGTGGGGTCACTTTTAAGCAAAAGCTCTCTGTTTTTCATATACATACGTAAATCTCTACCTATGTCTTGAGGTTTTTTACCAGCAGCGGTAAATACATCATAAAGATTTTGAGAAGCTAAAGATTTAGATTTACCAACTGAAAGCTGATGTAACAAAGCATCTACAGACAGCTCTTGAGCAAGCTCAGGATTTACCTCGTAGTTTTTCTCTAAATACCTTCTTGCAACTTGGTTTGTTATAGATCTACCAGTCTCAGCAATTAAAGCATCTATAGCTCGTAGCGATTTACTTTGTGACTTTATTTTTGTTTTAGTAAAATCTACTGTCTTGCCATCAGGCATTAAAAACACACCAAACTTTTCTAAAAACTGTTCTTTAGTAAGCTTTAGCTTTGTTTGAACCGGTAGTCCAGCTGCAGAACCTGTTTTAGCAAAAGATGCTTTAGCACCCGCGCCTGTTCTTGACCCAGCTTCGTATATTCTACCATCTAATAACATTGGTTCAATGTTAGTTGACTTACCCTCTTTAGCTTTTGCCTTAGCACCTTGACCAAAACCTATCATAGCTCCTTCGGGAAGTATGTCATATATTGTTTCAAATTTATCAGCTATATATTGTGCTTTTTCTTTTATATTTTTGTTTGACTCTCTAAACACAACGTCTGTTCTACCACCAAACATTTCTAAAGTAAGATCTGGTCTTAAATCAAGAAGCTCAGCATAATCCATACTTTCTAGCTTCTTTAAATCTATTTTTGATTCTATACTTTTAACGTGTTTGTCTGTAAGATTAAACTTTTGTTTAACGTTTATTAACCCAGCATCAGCTTGGCCTTTACCAACACTGCCGCTAGGCGAAGTTCCACCATCTAACACTACACTTTCTCCGGTAGATAATTCTAGTATATCAGCTCTAACTTTACCTTCAGCGTCAAACATGCTGACTGTTCTTATAGACTGATCTTGAGATTTACCACCTTGCAAAGCTCTTAATACGTTACCTTGTCTCTGTGGGTTACCTCTACCCATTACATATCCTTGTCCAAACAAAGAGTTTCTTAGGTATGCTCCAAACGGAACACCTCTACCAAAAGCAGAAGGAGTTGTTGTTTCAACACCCTCTACTGTTTTTGTTTTTTCTTTATAATAACTGTTAAGTATTTTATTAAACTCTACGCTTTCAACATAGCTTTTGAAATCTGCTCTTGTTATTTTAGAACCAGGAACATCTTTAAAACCTTCTTGAACAAACTCTGTTAAAGCTCCCATGTTTGCTTCTCTAAGTTCGCTAGCGGCTCTTTCTATTTTTGGATCTCTTACGTTTCTATCTTTAAGCTCAGGTTTTTCTTCAAAAAGTTTTTCTCTAGCATCAATACTTTCTTTATATTTTTTAGCATTAATATCGTTTATTTCAGAAGTTTCAATTAAATTGTTTATTCTTTTTATTTCTGTAGCTATAGATTTGTTTTGATCTCTCCAACCTTCTGGCTTATCTTTTGCTAGCTTAATATTTCTTTCTAGCAACCTGTTTTTCATAGCCGCTAAATCAACAGAGGTCATATTGCTTTCTTTATTTTTAGTTCTTGAAGAATATTGTTGTACTTCTAAATCTAAAAACTTTATTTGATCTAACTTAGCTAATTGCTCAGCTTTAACTTCAAAAGCTGTTCCTCTTCTTGCTGATTGTGAAAGCATACCTAATAACTCCACTAGTTGTTTAGGTGATTTTATTTTTGGACTATAACCAAACGTTTCAGAAAACATGTCTGTTAGCTCTAGCTTAATGTCTTTGGCCATACTAGTAGAAACTGTATTGTAGTATATAGCTGGATCAGCTAAAAATTCAGCCATATAAGCAATAAACTCTTCACCCCTAACCTCTTTACCTTCTTTTGTTCTACCGTCCTTAGATCTTCCCTGTCTGTTTCTCATTGCAACGTCAATAACTTCTGACATCTTAACACCAGAACCAGGCATAAATAACTCTTTGTCGTAGTCTTTAAAAACCTCTGACATTCGTTTACCAAACTTCATTATACCTTGACTACCTTGTGCGTCAACCATTGCCTTAAAAGCAGCGTGAACAAACTCGTGTACTTCTTTACCAGGCTTGTATTGTGACACGTCTATCATTATCTCGTTAGCCTCTTTATTGTATTCAGCTGTTGCCCCTTTGTTGTCAAAGTTTTTACCATCTTTTACAAACTTAACGTTTGTTGGTTTCCAAGTGTAGTTTTTGTTATTAACAGCTTTGCCAATAGCAGAGTTAAAAGGATCAATAAACCTTTGTTTAAACTCTTTTTCAAACTTGGTTGTAATTTTATCTTGAGCTGGTTTTTCTAATTTTTCAAACTCTAACTTTGTTTTACCACCATAAGGGTCTAGAGTTTTTACCATAGTCTCTATTCTTATTTGGTTTTGTAAAACAGCCTGAGCTTCTGTAAAACCATCGTATTTTGATTTTTCAGCTTGACTAAGGTTTTCATATTTTTTATTTGCACCTTTTTTACCTTGACCTAATATTTCTAATTTTTTCTTTTCAAGCTTACCGTATAGCTTGTATTTACCACCAGTAGAATAGAAATCCATCTTTTTAACATGGTTTGCTCCTATAATACTAAACATTAATGAGTTTGTAATAAGCCTTTGCTCAACCTCATCAAGATCTCCAAACATAGCGTTAAAGTTAGATTTAAAATCTTTGTCACCCATTAAATCTTCGTAGAATAATTCTGTAACACTTGCAAGTTCCATAGACGCAGCACCCACCGGGCCTCCTTTTACAACTTTTTGCCACAAAGGATCTAGGTATTTAAATCTTGTTTTAAAAGGTGTTATACCTTTTGTTAATACACCACCAGCGTAAAAAGCCGCACCAGACGTTGGCTTGAAACCTGCAGTCATCATTTTTGCTTCCTCTAATAGCAACATTGAACCATGTAGCTTTAACTTATTATACAAACCACCGGCTTGTTGCCAAGCTCTAAGAACTTTGCTAGCTCCAGTTAAATTTAAAACACCACCACTCACAGCTGATATACCAGCTAGCTTTACTAGAGTAGGAACCATGTGTCCAACACCTTCAGCAACGTTTTCTGTTAACGTTCTTTCCATGTTGTCGGCTTGCTCCTTTGTAAATGTTAAAGGGTTGATTTTTCCTTCTTTTATTTCTTCTTTTAAAACTTCATTAAAAACAGGTGCTAACTCGTTTAACTTATCTAAAGTATACCTTTTTGTAAAATTACTACTAGCCATAGCTTTATCAGCATCGTGCTCGCTATAACCACCCCACTCAACTAACATTTGCTTACCAGCAGAAACTGCAAAAGTTTGAACAGCGTTTTTCTTTTTAATTTTAGCAGGATCTATGTTTAAATCAGCTAACTCATACAAACCGTATCTTATACCTTCTTCGGTATCTAAAGTTTCTTCGTGAACTCTCATCCACTCTTTATCCTCATCACTTAGTTTGTTTTTTAACGGATCTAAAAACCCATCAAAACTTCTACCAGACAAACCTAAAGAGTGAAGATCGTTGTAACTTAAATCTTTACCTCCAGTTGTTTTAACACTACCGTCTTTATTTATTGTAAACCTTGGGTCAGACTTTATTTTATCTAAAAAAGGATCGTACTTGTTTGTAGTTCCGCTTTTAGTTATTATAACGTTGTTGTTGTAATCACTAAAGTTTAAACTAAATCTTTTGTTTCCACCAAGCTTTAGTATATTGTTATACTCTACATAAGAGTCTTCTTGCAGGTATTTTAAAGCTTCGTAATCGTTTTTAGCTCTACCACTTTCTATTTCATTTTGTATCTGAGCGTTTATACTGCTCTTTGTTGTTTGATAAGAATCTTCAACTCGTTTTTTATTTGCATCTAACAAGCCATCAGTTATAGCTAAGCTACCTAGCTCTTCATTAACAAAATCTTGATCTTCATATATAGCTGTGCCAAATTTTACATCCATTGCATCACCTGCAACTTTAACTCTTCTTGTTGTTGTTGCTAAATCTTTTATGTTTCTTTCTAATACATCAATTTCTCTTTCAAGACTTAATATTTGATCAGCACCAGCAACCTCATCAACCTCTCCTTTTTCAATAGAGCTTTTTAAATTATCAATTGTAGTTTGCTTCTTGTTTATTTCAATGTTTAGTTCTTTTTTCTTTGCAAACTTCTCACCTTTCTTTTTTGTCCAAGCATCAGTTTCATTTTTATATAAGTTCTGCTCATCTTTAGTATAACCTTCACCTGACTTTCTTTCAACGTATTGCTCATTACTTTTATGGTTATCTACATCTTGTCTTATTTTTTCAGCAAAACCTTTAGTATACTCTCCTCTGTTAACCATAAGGTTATAACTATCCATAGTTATATTTAAACCTGTGGTTTCTCTCAACTTTTCAATTACATGTTCGTGAATTTTATGATCAAGTTCGGGAGTGACTTGAGTGCTTGCGGAGTATGGGTGATCTGCGCCACCTACTGTTGTGAGATCGTGAAATACTTTAGCGATTTCAGTAGCAGCTATATCTGTTATTTCTTTTTGTTGCTTAGCGTCTACTTGTGTTAATTTTTTATTTGTTTTACCAGTAGGAACCATTTTATCAAACTTAGCATTATATACCATTTCATCTCCAACACCTTCTTCTTCGTATTTTATATAATCTTTTGGACCAATAGCAGATTTTTTATAGTTATACTTTTGATCATTATCAGTGGATGATTTTGATGTGTCAATAAAAGAAATAAAATCTTCATAAGAAGAATATTCAGGTGTTATTCCAGCACCGTCTCTTCTCATAGCGTCTGTTAAATCTCTGCTAGTGTTATAATCTGATTTTAAATAAAAATCTTTTGATTCACCAGTTATTTCGTTTGTAGCTGTTATCTGGTCTCTTCCAGGTCTGCTTTGAGAAAAACTAATACCATCTTCTTCTGAGTATTTATTCTTAAGTTTTTTAAACAAGTTTTCTTCTACGTCGTCACCATAGTTTGCATCAAAGTCAGCTTTTGAAATATGATTACTTTGATCCTTTTTAGGTTCTTCGTTTTGTCCTTGTTTTAATCCGTGTTTGCCAATATACTCTTCTAAGCTTAATTGGTCCTTATCAGCCGCAGCCTGGACCTCCTCAACAGAGTACATATGACCATTAAGTTCGTACATACGTTTAATGTTTTTTAATTTTTGTTATTTTTTTTCAGTTGGTAAACCTGGTTTTTCTTTTGTTTTTTCAAACTTTACGTTTCTTAAAAATGCATCTAATATATAACCAGCGTCAGTTGTATCATCACCTGTTTCTTTTACTAAATAAGAAAACATTTGCTCTCTTTCAGCTGGTATTGTTAAATCAAGAGACTCAGTAACTAAGTTACCTTCTATGTTTTTTCTTTTAAAGTTAAACACCTTATTTTTTCTATCATAGTTAGGTGGTGGATCAGTTTGAATCATTTTAGGATCAAACAAACCTGTTAAATCTAAATCTTCATCAAAAGCGTTTATGTGAGATTTATAAGCCTTTATAAGCGCTTTTTCATTCTTGCTTAAAGTTTCTGGATCACTATTAAACTTTTTTACAACATCATTCATAGCATTGTCAAAGTTAACCATAATCCTTGGTCTTGTAAAATCTTGAGCAACATATGTTTCCATAGCTTCACTTAAATCTTTACTAGTTTTAAGGTCACCTTTACGTATGTCTGAAAAACTTTCTGTAAAAGCAGGCATAGGATTATCAGGCCCGTAAACAACTCCTTTTGGATCATCACCTAAACCACTAAGAACTTTTGATAATTTTTTCATTTTAGCTACTAAAGCTGGGTCCATGTCTTTATAACCTCCAGCGCCGTAAATTCTAACCTTACCATCAGTTACAGGATCTGGATCGTTATCAGGAGAATTAGGATCTGCTACTGTAAAAGGAGCTTGTGCACCCATTTTAACAGATATTTCTTCCGCGATATAATCTTTAACTATTCTATCATGTATCTGCGGTGTGTATTTCATAAATACAATATCTTCTGAGCCAGGAAGCTTGTTATCTTTTGTCATTACATTGTAGAAAATATCTTCGTAATCTTCTTTTGTAAACTGAGCATCAACAAACTTACGTATTTCAGCACCTCTATCATATGAAAATGGATTACCCTCACTATCAACAGGGTTAGTGCCCTTTTCGTTCATTGTTTTTATTGTAGCTGTTTCTTGCTTTAAAAACTGCTTAGCAATACCATCAACATCTTCAGAATAATCTTTTACGATTTGATTATTACGTTCTGTTGCGTTTTTATATATACCTTGTCCAGCTATTAAATCGTTCATTTTAACGGTTTGCCCTTTACCATACATTATAGTACCACCATCTTTATTGCTAAAAGTATATGGCTTTTGACCTGGCTTAGCGTCATGCGTTAATATATGCTGCATAAAAGCTTCTACTTGAGGAAAGTTATTGTAAAGCCTTTTATCATAACCATCAATACCACCTTTTGACCAGTCTGTCATCATGGTGTTCATAGCTGCTTTAGTTTTAACCAACTTGTCTAAACCTCTTTTGGCTTCTTTTCTTTGTCTACCATTCATTTTGTTAAATGGTTTAACCAGTAACTCTTCAGCCGCTTTAGTATATTCTTCATCTGTAGAATCTGCTATGTTATCAGCTATGTTTTGAACCACTAAAGCTTTTTGCTCCGGCGGTATTTCGTTTCTTGTTCTCCACTCTTCTCTTGCTTCCTTACGTGTAAATAGTTGACCAGTAGATGGATTAACTTCAGATGTTTTAGAAGAAAAATAATCTTTTCTATTTAAAAAAGCTTTTTCATCTATTCCTTGTTCTTCTAAAAATGTTTTCTGTTCGTCTGTTAAATTTCGAGCTTTTTTATTAGCAGCTAGGTCAGTTGCTAAACCAGGTGCCATATCTGTTATAGATTTTTGTATAGCCTCGTTTACAGCTCCATAGTCAGCTAAAGGTGCTACTTTACCTTGTGTATATGTTGTGTGTTTATTTACGCCTGGTGCTTTTATATTTGGGCTCCATGATTCTACTGAAACTCTTGGTACACCGCTTGTTGATTTTGTTGCCATATTATTATTTTATTTTACGTTCCTGGTTGCCAAACACTTGTAAACGCACCTACTGCGTTTGGTATTGCGGTTCCTATTGTTGTTGCCATGTTTTGTTGTGCGCTAGATTGATTTGTTCTTTCTCCAACCGCTAACCCAGCTAACCTATCTAATTGAGCTATATCTCTGTTTTCCTGCGTCTCAAACATATATTGTTGTCCTTGTGCTCTCATAGCTTGCATTCTTCTAGCTTCGTTAAATCTCATTGTTTGAGCTCCAACCTCACCTTGAGCTCTTGCCATAGCGTTTTGAGCCTCTTGTTGTTGTATAGAAGCTGCTATGCCTCTTTTACTTCTTAAAGCACCTTGAGCTAAAGCCGTAGCTCCACCAGCTCCAGCGCCTGTAGCCCTTAATGTATCTAAACTATTTGCTAAAGCAATATCTGCTTCTTCAGCTTGAAACTGAGCTGCTTCTGTTGACACCTGCAGGTTTGCCATTGGATTACTTACCATGTCAGATAAGTTACTCATACCACTAAAAGGGTTGATTATATCTTGCCTGTTACGCTCTAGAGTGTCCATTTTGTTTTCTAATCTTCTAGCTCTTCTTGCAGCGCCTCTAGCGTTTTTACCAGATTGTGCTGCACTAATACCAGATCCTATAATAGAGGACCCGCCGACTATTAATGCCGCTGTTATAAATCCCATAATTTATTATTTTTTATTTTTAACATATCTTTTGTAATCTTCAAAAGTTACTGAAACTAAATAATCTTCAATTTCTTTTATTTGTTTTAGCCCTTTTGGGTTTTTGTGTGTATTATACCATATAGAATCTTTGTGAGAGTACAACACTCTTCTAGTCCCAGGTTCTGCTATTATATAACATGGCGCAATGTAATCTTTAGTACCATCTTTGCTTGCTATTGTTAGATGACCTTGTAACAAAAAACACATGTGTAAATCCTTGTGTATTGCTCCAACGACAACCGTACCCGCGTACATTTTCATCTCCCTAACATAAACGCCATCCATAAAGAAGTGTTTTATAGGTACTTTTTCACTGTCACTTACCACTGGCTTATCATCAGTGCCAACAACAGCGTTTTCACTAATCTTAGCCAACTCCATAAGCTCGCTTGTTAATCCAACTATTTTGTTTTCAAAATTAGTAGATAATTTATTTTCATTCATATTTAATTAAACTATTACTTCACTGCTAACAGAAAATAATTCTGCTTTTGCAGCTGACTCTGTTTCTTCAGGATGCCAGTATTGCATTCTAACATCTGAATAATAACCTTTAACACCAGTTGTATTAAAGTTTGATCCATCTTGAAAAAAGTCTCTAGCCTTGTTTCTTAACTCACTAAAATAAAAACCTTCTTTTTTAATAAACCCAATTGTTTCGCTACCAACTACAGTTCCTTCTTGAGGAACAATGTAGCAAGTGTTAATATCATCATAAGTATTATAACCACTAATCATATTACCACCAGTACTAAAAGACTGCATGTTCCAACCTGTTGTACCTTCGTAATTTATAGTTAAAAATGTTTTAACTATTTCCGGTTTGTCATTGAAAACAAAGTCAACAAAAGCTTCATGATTTCTAGAGTTTCCAACAAAACTACATCTAGGAACATTTTCTGAATGCTGTAAATATAAGTTATTACTATTAAAAGAATAAAATTCGTTATTTACGCTAAGACCGTGTCTAACCTTGTATGTGTAAAATGAAGTCCAACCTTTTGATCGTTCATCATAACAAAGCGTTGCAAAATCCACCCTGTCTACTTTATTTATAACTATACCGTTTGATAAAGGCCTATTGCTAGTGTCGCTAGTTTCTAGCGTTATACAGTATTTTCCTTTTTGCTCGTCATAAGCTCCATATATAGTATCACACACTTTTAGGTTATCTTTAAACCAGTCTTTCATACCAGCATCAGATATAGGTGTTATACCATCTTTTGACAACCTTAACACCGCGCCTCTTCTTTTGTCAGCAAAGTACTTTCTACTACCATAAACAGCAAAGCTTTCTGGATTTTCACTTATACCATAGTTACCAGCGTATGGTGTTATTTGACCTATAACTACTTTAGCGGTAGCTGTCAAAGCTTGTCCTTCAGCTGTAAATATAGCGTCTTTATCTATTAAAGCTCTATTAACTTTATTTTCTTGAAATATAATCAAGTTTGTATCTTCTGCATGTAACTTTTGTATACTACCTTGAGCAACGTCTACAGCTCTTGTTATCGACTCTCCACTAGGAAATTGATTAAGCTCGTTAACACTTGTTCTAGAATTAAATATACCAGAATAAGTCATTGCGTTTTTTCTAACTTTTGTACCATACTGCTCATCAGTAATATGGGCTTTAACACCGTAGTCCATAGCCTTACCGTTAAATTCACCCTCTATTCTAGACTCTTCAATATGGTACTTACCAACAGATTCACCACCTGCTAATACTACCGAGTTAAAGTAAGATATTTCTAATATTGCTCCCATTTATTATTTGTTAATTATATTGTACATTGCGAGTTAATTGATGTAATAACACCTGAGCTATTTATAACGTAAGGTATATATTGACCTTGAGAATTTTGAACAACTAAAAAGCCAGCGCTTAATGTTGTTGTCAATGTGGCGTTAGTATAAATTTTGTTGTTAACGTTTAATTGTTGTGGTAGCATAAATGCACCTAAATGCTTTATAACATAGTAAGTTGTTAGCGAACTAGTTTGAGCACCAACACAAGCGTTGCTATTTGTTGACCCGTGAAAACCAGATGTTTCTACAACTTTCAAAGGTGTTAAACTAATTGGTTGAGCTATTGCTGGCTGTAAGTTTCCGTTGTCTGTAACAGTCCAAGCTAGATTAGCACTTCCAGAATAAACACCGTTTACAGGAAGCCCAAATATACTAGTGAAATTAAAAGTTGTACTAGGATTTAATCTGTATGAGCCATCTGTCGAAGTTGTTGCTATGTCAAAGTGAGAAGAATCATTACCACTTAGAGTTGCTGTTAAGCCAAAACCGTTATTGTTTGAATCAGCCGATCCATTAACAGCTGTTAGAGTTGCTAGATTTCTGCCTGTAGGAAATGCTTGCGTGTTACTTGGTATTATTATTCCACCAGGATTATTCGCTGTTGGTCCTGTGTTAGATATAACTGCTTTTATATCGCCGTTACCAGCTATGCTATTGCTTTGTACTGCTCTAAGTGTTATGCTATACACATCATTAGCGTTGTTATTGTAAAAAGCAAATAAATCATTTGTTTTCAACATCCAGTTTCTCTGTATATATGTTGGTATGTTTGTTGTTTGATCAACAGACCCACTCATATAACCTTGTATTACATTAGTACCACCTGTATCAGTTATGTTTACAACCACGACTGTTTTTACAAAAGCGTTGTTACTAACGCTACCATGATGTCCTTGGTAAAACAATATTCTATACCAGCCATTGCCATTAAAGTTTGCGGGCATAGGGGTTTGTGAACCGCTTGCCCCCTGTGTTAACCAGCTAATGTATTGTGATGATAATCTAAATTTAGACATTCCAGAAGCGCCATCAAGTAAAGATTGTTGTTCAGCTAGTGCCGCTGAAGATTTAACGGTTGATATTCTAACGTAAGATTTATCATCTTCATAAGCAACGCTAAACTTACTTAAATCGTTACCATCACTAACACTATTTGTAACACCTAGTATTTGAAAGCTACTTATTGTAGGCGAGCTTCCGTCGTTGTAAGGCGTAGCTGTTAGCTCACCAATTTGAGCACCTAATAAAGCTTCTTCTAAAACAGGAGCTTCCGTGTCAGCAACAAACGAATTAGTACTAAACGTAGGCGTTATTTGAAAGTTAGTAGGCCCTTGACTAGCAAAATCACAATGTTCATTTAAATCTCTAACCAAGCCACATGATGATGTTTCCCAGTATATATCTAAATTTGACTCAAATGGTTTTGTTTCAAAAACAGTTAAACCTCTGTCTTTTGCTTTAGGATAACCAAAAGGCATATCAGCACTCATATTGTTTGAAGTTCTGTTCCAATCACTTCCATTTACGTTGAACTCACCTGCAACAGCAGCTGGTTCTAAATAAAGATTTGGTATTTCAGCTACTGTAGGGTTTTTATGATTATCAGCTAAGAAACTATAAGGTCTCTGTCTATCTGTAAAGAAAGAGTCTTGAACTTCTCCAAGACCATCATCTCTTTTTGCGTTTGACGAACTAGATAAACCTTGATCTATAGCAGGTCCTATGCTCAACACAGGTATGTAGCTTTGATCAGCGCTACTGTTTATTGTGGAGTGATAATGTTTGTTATTAACAGCTGTAGTAACTTGTACTACTTTTGGATATAGCTTAACCTCTGATCCAGATAAACCATCTCTAGATGTAGTAACAGGATAACCGTTAACAATTTTTGTTCCAAAATCTTCACCAGAGTCGTTAAAATCTTTTATCGACCTTGGTACTTTGTTTATGTTATCGTTTGTTAAAGAAAACCAACTTCTACTGTCTGGGTTTGTGCTAAACTTACCTTTTATAACTTGATCTCTATAACCTGAAAAACTAGTAACCTCAGAGTCTTGTATACTCCAGTTGTTCATCGGGTGAGATGTATAAACATTATAATAATCTTGTTCTTTTTGTTTTACAACAAGTCTCCAAGAATACCAACCATTAGGTTTTGTTGTTGAGTGTGTTTTACTTTGCTCTACTATTCTAGAGTCTTTAAATTCTACGCTTAAAGCATTACCTATAGCTTGGTGCTGTGTGCTCCAGCTATATGCAGAGTTAAACTTACTACTTAAGTCTTGTATTACAGCATCAACAGTATGTGTGTCAGATAAATTATCAACTTTATATGTTGATGGGATAACTGGAGAAGTTCTACCATATTTATCAACCAAAACCATACCTACTTGATAAGTTCTTCTTTGTTTTAAATTGTGATATTTATATTGCTCTCTATTGTGAAAATAATGACCAACATCATTAGCATCATAACCAACCTCGTTTTCACCTTTAGGTCCACTTGTTACTAAAAACTTAACACCTTTTTTATTGTCTTCATCATTAGGTAAATCATAACCTAAAGTTATGTTACCATATACTAATCTGTTACCAACTAGCTCTTGTGCTTTTGCTCTAACTGGAGCGTTGTCACCAACTCTTATTAATTGTTTTTCAGGTAATACTTTAAAAGGATCTCTTGCTAAATAAGTGTAAGAAACTGTTTGTCTATAGTAATGTCCTGAAGATTTAGGTTTTACCTTATATCTTTCAAAAGTTAAACCACTTATATTCACCATGTCAATCTCATCTACTATTTGTATAGAAGATGTTCCAGCTTCTCTTAATAGTATTTCAATACTTTTTATTTTAAGAGCGTTTATATATGAATTAGCACTTACATTTGATGGAGATGTTTCGTGTTCTGTTATAATGCCATTATTTTTTACCGTAGGTATTGGTATACGCATTATTACTTTGTCATAAGCGTTTTTAACTAAAGGCGCTTTATTGTTTTGATACATGTATTGTGAGCTAGCGCTAACTATAGGCTCTGGCGCATCTGATTTACCTGCAGAGCTAAATTCTATGTTACCACTGTTTAATGGCTTAAATACATGTTGAGTAAATGGAGATATTATAGAGTATGTATTGTCTTGGTATTTATACCTGTATGCAAAACGTATAAATTTTTCTTGCATATACTCTGACTTAGTGTGTTGAGAGCTATTACTAGGGTTTGTTGTTATTAAAGTGTAAGTATCACCTTTGTTAGCGTCAGAACTAGCTTCATTTGATTTATGTAAAAATGGAGGTAAAAAAGGAGCTACTTTAGCAACTGATATTTTTTCTTCGCAATTATAATAAGCGGCATCAGCTATAGCAACATCAATATCTATATATCTTGGTTGGTTATAATTATCCGTCCAATATAAAAACTTACCAACTACATTAACACCAGTTATGTGGTGAGTTGTAGAAAAATTTAGAAAAACACCGGTAGCTAAATAATATGTTTGGCCAGTAGATTCTCTCATTACTATTCTACAGTTTTCATTACTAGCGCCACTAGCTCTATCTATCGAGTTTATATCACCACTAAAATTTGTAGATGTAAAGTTTGTTATAAACCAAAATATTCTTTCAGTAGCAACATCAACATGAGAACCTATAACAACGCCAAGATCTTCAATACCACTACCTAAAGCTAAAGTACCTTCGTTTATTAACTCATGGCCCCTAGCGTTTTCTATAGCACCAACATCAGAATCTTCACTATTTGTTATAAGTATATTCTGTGCTTTTCTATATTCACCTTTAGGTATAAGTCTTTCATCAAGGTCTAAATTCATTTTACCCTTGATAAACATGTTTTTTAGTTGCGCCATTTAATTAGTGTTTTAGATGTTTAGACTTACCTCTCATAACTTGTGTAAGTTCTCCTATTTTTAAATTAGATAATCTAATTTTAGCATTACGCATTGCGGCTCTTCTTGATTTTCTATATCTATTAATAACATACTCAGGAACACCAAGCCTAGTGTTTAGTAAGTTAAAAACGATGCTCTGATACACGGCGTCCTCAGCTAGTTTGTGTATTTTTGTTTCATTATCAGTAGCTAAACCGTCTGATATGTATTTAAATGTTATTAGTTTATCTTTTAAATTACTACTAAAAGATATTTTACCATTAGCTTCGTCTATGATAAACAAACCGTTTTCTTGCATATTTTCTGGGTTACCACCGTATCTTTGACCAATATTACCTATTTTGTCAGTATGATAATTTGTATGATAAAAATAATCATTAGACTCTAGTGTTCCAGAAAGATTAGTGGCATCAAAATCTCTAAATCTTTCATTTGTTAAAGCGCTACCTACCATTAAGTTTTCGTTAACATCATATAAATAGTCATAATCAGAGTCTTGTAATATAGCTTGACTTGGTATTGAAGTGTCTTTTGTAGGGTATATTATGTGTTCTATACCAGCTGTATCAACCCAAGAAAATCTAACATAGTTTATGTAGTCTTGAGGCATTGGTATGCTTAAGCTTGGTGGTATTTCCACTTCTTGTATTTTTTCTACTCTTGAAATATCGTACGCAAACTCCTGTATACATCTTTTAGCTTGAAATAAAACTTCAGATCTTTTAGCTGTGTTAATTAATTTACCATCTCCAACATAACCTATCATAAAGTTACCTACAATATCTTTTAGCGATATATATCTATAATCACCTAACGTGGAATCATTTAACAACAAGTCAATAACAGCATTAGCTGCTATTTCTCCAGCATTTGTTAAAGCTGTTGTTGCAAATCCAGATGTTAAATGTGTAAATGTTATAGTAGCAACGCCGTTAGTAACATTATAAGTGTAGTTGCTTTGAACTTGAGTTTCTCCATTTATTGTTATAACAAAATCATTAATAGTGTCAGGGGTGTATGGAAAACTGCTAGACAAAGTAAACAAAGATCTAGGTATGCTATTGTTAGTAGCTCCCTCAGATCCGTCCCATTGATATTTACTTTCGTAGTAATGTAAAGGTGTTGCTTTTAGTGTTCCCATGTTTATTGTGCTTTAATTGCTGATTGTGTTTGTAAAGCTTTGCCAACCAGTGTTGTTATATCTGTGCTTTTAATTACTACACCTGCAAAACCTAATATAGTTAATATAAGTGTTGATTCTTCTGATGGGTGTAAATCAAAATTTGTTGATCCTTGTGTTGTGTTACCAGAGTACAAATCATTTTCTCCTATTGTTATAACTAAATTTGCAGAACCTCCAATAACCGCACTCGCGACTGTTATCGTGCTTCCAGCGGTGTGTCCAGCGCCAGAACCTGTTATTTCTACATTTGTTACTGCGTTACCAGCAACTGTTACAACTATAGTGCCAGTACCAGATCCAGTAAAACCACTTGTTGTACCTACTGTACCTGTATAAGTTCCATTTGTGGCTCCTGATGATATGGTTGTTCTTGATGTTAAACCATCGCTAGCTATGATTAAACCATCTTCTACATAAGTATTTGAATCGTATATGTTTGTTCCATAAGTTGAATTAATTGTATATCCAAATCTTGGCTCTGTAGGTATTTTAATGTAATCCACAGATATAGTATCTGTTATTGTTGGTTGAACAACAATAGATGTTTGGCCTAAAGAAGTTGTTGTTTTGTAATATACTGGAAATTCTTTTGATGGTGCGGTTAACGGTGAAGACAATATGTACGTTAACTCATTCTTGTCTATTTCTTCTAAAGAAACAGTTTTATTTAACATGTTTAAATCGATTAGTTTAAATACGTCGTTTGGTAATCTATTACTTGATAAACTTGAAGTTTTGTAAAAAACCTCTATTTTTTCTTTTATTTTTTCTGGTAAATCAGCGTAACCAGCGTTTATTCTACCAAGAGTGTCCATTGATAAAAACTTGTTATATTCAGCAAAAGCTATTTCTAATAAATTTAACTGAGCTTGTTTAGCTAGTTTATTAAACTCATCAGGTGTTAAGTAGCCTCTCTGTTCTTTGTTTAGTATTGATAAAACTGATTTATATACTGTATTTACGTTTATCATAATTTCTTTTTATTATAAAGTGGTCACCCCATAGAGATGACCACTCTACAAAATGATTTATTTTAGTTTTTTCTCTATTGAGTTTAAGACTTTTAAACCTTCATCTGTTTTAAACCAAGCAGCTAAAGCAGTGTATGGATGTTCGTCAAAAG